>WNFZ01000039.1_pt1 | contig 111306 bp, 93 predicted proteins | sample 5400081 | NCBI WGS metagenome assembly WNFZ01 (sample SAMN13153365, study PRJNA577476) | soil metagenome | isolation source: 80 cm soil or saprolite under grassland replicate 1 | place: USA:California | collected 2016-06-15
CCGCTTTGCCGGCGGCACCACGCCGCCAAGCAAGCCCCCGGCTGGCACCTCCAGCAAACCCAGCCCGGCACCCTGACCTGGACCCTGCCCAGCGGCCGGACCATAACCGTGACACCACGCCCCTACACCACCTGAACCCTGCGAATGACCAAGAGCCGTAACTCAGGCTCTTGACCCAGCTGCCAGAAGGACTACCCAGCATCAATTTCGCTGCGTCAAGGAAGCCAGCGACCAGCGCGTGGACTCTGTCGGCCTCTCAGGGCTGCTTTCGCTTGCCTGGCTGGCTCAGGCGGATCGGAGATCCGCGATCGGTCTGCCCAGGAAGGCCGGGCCTCCCGGCCGGTTAACCGGAAGTTCCCCCCAAGCTCGCAGGCCCGTCGCGTTTGACCAGGTCACGCAGGCCTCAGGTGTCGGATTTACATGCCTACATAGTCATGCCGCATCGACTTTTTGCCTGGCAAACAGGGGTTGGGCTCGATACGGCGGCGGTCGCGCGCAAGCTCACCGTGTCCCGTACCACCGTCCGCACTCACGTGCAGTGGGTGCTGACCAAGCTGGGGTTCACTCCGGGCTGGAGGCCGCATTCTTCGCGGTGCGCTATCACCTGCTCGAGGACAGCCCCCGGCGCGCCCGCGATTAAGGGCAACCACCGCCGTTCTCGCGTCGTCGGTAGGTGTGCGGGGCCGGTGGTCCAGGTGGTATCCGCCCGGCCCGGCTGGGTGGCCAGGGAGCAGGTGGGCAGATGGCGATGAGTGGAACGTGGCTGCGTTCTCTCCGGAGGAGCGGTGCGGCCTGCGCGGTGGCGACGGCGGCTGTCCTCGCGGCGGCGAACACCGGGTGCGCTGCCCACACGGCGGGCGGGGAAGCGCAGCACGGGCCGCGCCGGGCCGTGCTCACCACGACCTTCCGGCTCGCCGGAATTGCCGGTGTTGCCACCGGGGGCGGCGCGGCGTGGGCGACCACCGGCAACGCCGTGCTGCGTATCGACCCCCGCACCGACCGGGCCAGCCAGTTCCTGAGCGACCCGGGTGCCTCCTTGACCGGCGTTGCCTTCGGGGCGGGCAGCCTGTGGGTGAAAGCCTCCACCGGCATTCTGCGGGTGGACCCGGGCACCGGCAGGGTGACGGCCAGGATCGGGGTCCACGCCGCCGTGCTGTCCTTCGGCGAGGGGGCGCTGTGGGCGATGACGGGCCTGGGGGGCGGGCGACTGGTGAGGGTCGACCCGGCGACAACCGCCGTGCGGTTGTTCCCCCTCCCACCGGGCAAGACCTGGGGCCTGGCGGCCGGTGAGGGTGCGATCTGGGTTTCGGCGACCTGCCCGGCGTTCGGTTGCCTGCTGCGAGTCGACCCGGCCACCGGGCGGGTGACCGTACGCGTCGCGGAACGTCATCTGTTCGGCCAGGTCGCCGTCGGTGATGGCGCCGTCTGGGTGTCCGATGGCGCAGCGGTCACGCGGATCGACCCGCGAACGGACCGGCCGACCGCGACGGTCCCCTTGTCACCGGCTCCCATGTCAGGCCCGTCGCCGATCCTGAACGGATCTGGCCTGCTGGCGGCCGCGCCCGGAGTGGTCTGGGTGACCCGGGCGGGGAACACCCGCCACGCGAGCCTGCTGCACATCGACCCGCGCACCGGCCGCCTCACCGGAGCGAGCCTGGCCGTCGGCCGTGCGCCGCAGGCGGTCGTGGCATCCGGCACTACGGCGTGGGTGATGACCGCCACGGGCCTGGCCAGGGCCGACCTGGTCACCTGCCCCCATGGCCGGTGCGCCCGGCCGGCCCCGCCGGCCTCGCTCCCCGGGGCCCCAGCTCCCGTCTGGCTGGATTCGCTGCAGATGGTCTCGGCCCGCGACGGCTGGGCGCTGGCCTGGACGAGCAATCCCGCCAGCCCGCTGCCCGCCGGGCTGATCCCGGTGCGCACCACCGACGGCGGGCGCACCTGGACCGCCGTGACACCGGCCCCGGCGAAGCCGCTGCTGGTTCCGGACCGGGGGGCGGTGATCCTGCAGCCCATGTCCGCGAGCCGGGCGTGGCTCGCGGTGACCGGCCATGGCGGCACCGTGACGTTCGGGACGGCCGACGGAGGGCGGTCCTGGACCAGGTCGGCGCCGGTCCGCGGCCCCGGCGGCGCCCGCTGGCTCGCCTTCGCCGATCCCGCGCACGGCTGGCTGGTGCAAGACCTCGGCGCCGCGATGCAGCAAAACCCCGTGCGGTTGTACCGCACCAGCGACGGCGGGCGGCGCTGGTCGCTGATTGCCGCGACCCCGCGGCGGCCCGGCACCGGGGCCAGCCGCAGCGGGCTGCCCATCGCCTGCGACAAGACCGGGATCGCATTCGCAACCCCCGCCGACGGCTGGCTGACCGGCGCCTGCTTCCCCCTCGCCGACGCGGTGCTGACCACCCGCGACGGCGGCGCTCACTGGGCGCCCCAGGCGCTCCCGCTGCCCGCCAGCGCCTGCGCGCCGGACCTTTGCATCATCTCCCCGCCGCAATTCTTCGGGTCTACCGGCTTCCTCACCATCGACCACGGCGGCAAGTCCCCCTACCTGCTGGTCACCCATGACACCGGCGCTACCTGGCACACCGAACCGGTGCCCCAGGCCGCCGGGCCGTTCGGCTCGGCTCACTTCTTCGACGCCCGGCACGGGCTGCTCGTCCCGGCGGTGGGCCAGGACGCCCCGGGCCAGGTGTTCTACGTCACCTCCGACGGCGGCCAGACCTGGACACAGGTCCGCCAGGGATTGCGGTTCCAGCCCGGCATGACCGTGGAGTTCCCCAGCCCGGAGGCTGGCTTCGCCTGGAACCCCAACGCCTCCGGCGCACCGCCCATCTACGCCACCAGCAACGGCGGCCGGACCTGGACCTGGTACCTCCCGCGGCTTGCGCGGACCGGCAGGCCCGCCGGTGCGGGCCCCACGGCGGGGATCGAGCCGACGGCGGTGAGCTTCGTGTCACCGGCCCGGGGATGGGTGCTGGGGCGCGGCGGCTGCCGGGACTGCGCCGCGTTGCGGGTGACCAGGGACGGCGGTGCGCACTGGTCGGTGCTCCCGGCGCCGCCGGCGCCGCTCGGCTACTACAGCAGATTGGCGAACGCGGTCACCGACGTCGCCTTCGCCGACCACGCCAGCGGCTTTCTTTACGGCCCGGGCTTGCCGGCCACCCATGACGGCGGGCGGTCCTGGACCCGCCAGCCGCTGCCGCCGGTCCAGGCACTGGCCGTCGGCGCTGGCCACGCTTACGCCCTGACCCGGGACGGCGGCTCGGTGAGCCTGTGGCGGACGGCCATCGGCTCCGGCCTCTGGGCCCGGCTGCCGCTGCCTCCGGGGGCCGGGCGGCCGTCCAACTGGGGGAACGGGACACAGCTGTACGCCGAAGCCGGCACCCTCGTGCTGCTGCGGCCGGGCTTCCCCAGCCAGACAGTCACACCCGGCCAGGCCGGGCAGCTCTGGGTGAGCCGCAACAACGGGACGGGCTGGCAGGCCCGGCCGGTACCGTGCCTGACCCCCAGCGGCGGCGGCGGCGCGGTCCTGGGCATCGCCCGTGGCCACCCGGATGCCTGGCTGCTTGACTGCTTCAACAACGAGCAGTCCTCCCAGGAGCAAAACACACAGCACCACCTGTACGGCACCGCCGACGGCGGGCTGTCCTGGGTCCGCCTCCCTGACCCCACCAGGCACAACATGCCTGTCCTGCTGGCCGACAACGGCTCAGGGCACGCTTTCCTCGCCACCGAAGGAGGCTTCGACACCCTCGTGGGAACCCTCGACTACGGCCGCCGCTGGCACCCCGTTCTCCGCGACGGCGGGTCGTTCTTCGGCTGGGCCGGACTGTCCTTCGTGACCGCCGAAACCGGGTTCGTGGTCGGCCCCACCCACTACGCGCCCGAGCACCTCTACCGCACCGACGATGGCGGCCGCACGTGGCGGGCCCTGCGCTTCTAACGGCGCTGCGTGCCGCGGCTCAGGCCGGGCGGGACCGCTCTTTTCTGGTCTAACCGGAGTTCCCCCTCTGATGACCCAATCCCCGTTTACCAGGCAAAACGTCGATGGGGCATGACTATGTAGGCATGTAAATCCGACACCTGAGGCCTTCATGACCTGGTCAAACGCGACGGGCCTGCGAGCTTGGGGGAACTTCGGGTTAACTACGCGCCGCAGTAGCGCGGCGTCCTACAAGCTGCTGAATCCTGCCCAGCGCGCAGCGGTGGCGTTGGCTCTCATGGCCCTGGCTGCGTAGTCGTTCTGCATGGCCGTCCGCAGCTTCGTGGCAGTGCTGGCGGTTAACACTGTCTCTGGCTCGGCGGCAGGGATGGCCGTCCAGGTCTTGCCGTCGCAGTTGATCGCGTACGCCTTGTCCCCAGTGCCAGCGCAGCGCGTTCAGCATGGACTGGTCTTCCTTGTCGAGCATCGCCGTCTCCCTGCCTCTGCTGGATACCTTGAGCATAGCTAGACAAGCTTAAACGTGCTAGCTAGATCATGAACAGGCAAGGTTTTTGCAGGTCGTTAAGCTTTGTTCATGATCGATCCGACCGGCCCGGTAGCGCCGTACCGCCAGATAGCGGCGATCATCCGCGAGCGGATACGGTCGGGCGAGCTTCGGTCGGGCGCAAGGATCACAGAGTCAGAGATAACCGAGGCTTACGAGGTAGCGCGCAACACAGCGCGCCGTGCGCTGGCTGTACTGCGAGACGAGGGGCTGATCATGACCGTCCCGCAACGGGGTAGCTACGTGATCTGAGCAAGCTTCTGCCGTCGCAGGAGCGGCCTTGCCTGGTGCTGGCCTAACGCCAGGCATGCGAACAACCCTGGCCAGATGGCTGGGCTAGCGCTTGCCAATCAGTCGAGTTGCGGCAAGGCCCCGGACGCCTCCGATGCTGTCCAGGCTCGTAACCGGCGGCCACCAGATCGTGGGGAACTTAGCAGGCCATATCGGCAGGAGGGCGCGGCGTAGGTTCGCAGAGGAATCAACACGCTCCAACCGGCCGAACTCGTTCGGCCAGCTACCTTGGACCTCGAAGACGACATTTAGCAGGCGGAGTTGACTGGTGTAGATCGGGAAAGGAATGGTACCTTCCCCGATGGGCGCATCAACAGTCTTTCGCTCATGATGAAATTCAGCGATTTGCTCCCAGGGTTCGCTCACATTGACTGAGGCCGACCCGATCCATATCTGCGATTGCCCTGGCGGGCGCTCAGAGTTATAGAGTTCGTGGCAATGAGCGAGAGGGAACGTCGGCCTGTGCTCTACCTGAGAGACGACGGCAATCGTCATGAATGCCCAGCGGGCTAGCACTAGCTGCGCGTCCTCATCCAGCGGGATGTTACCGCGACCTCTGAACATGTCCATTAGGTAGGGCTTTGCTGCGTTCTCCAAGCGGCTCATCCAGCCGGTGTTGCACGGGCCACAGACGATCCTGAGTGTCTTGGAAAACAGGCTCCCAGGCGGGAGCGGAGGCCGCTGGGCGTCGCCATCGCCTTGGCTTACCTCCCACATGCTCCTGCCTTTAAGGCCCAGATTACGCAGCCATTTGCCAAAGACATGTTGTTCAGTAAGCTCTCCGGTCTTACCGCAGAACAGGCACTCACCTGGCCGCAATGCCGTCTCGCGTTTCCGCGCTTGCTTGCTTAGCCGCTTCCGGTTGCTCATCGGCGGTCCATTCTGCGCCCGTGTTCACCGGCCGGGACGTATCTGGCAGTTGCGTGCGCGGCCTCCTGACGGTGCCGGGCTTGGCGCACCGACAAGATACCGTGCGACGTGCGATGAACCGGCTCCGTGATCAAGGTCTAGTTGAGACCGCTCTGCCGGACGGCTAACGCCATGCTCGGCCCGACAGTGCACGCTGGCCGAAGCCTTACAGCCCTTAGCAGGTTATGGCCAGCAAGTTCCTGCCAGCCAAGGTGACCGGTGGTGGCAGACTCCTGCCATGACCTACGTTGCCGCGCAAGACCGTTACGAGCAGATTCCCTACCGGCGCTGCGGGCGCAGCGGGCTCAAGCTGCCTGAGGTATCGCTCGGGCTGTGGCAGAACTTCGGCACCGACCGGCCGCTGGACACCCAGCGGGCCATCATCTTGCGCGCGTTCGACCTGGGCGTCACCCATTTCGACCTCGCCAACAACTACGGGGGAAACTCGCTCAACACGTCAGACGACCCCTTGGGAAGGCTGAAGTACGGGCCGCCCTATGGCACCGCCGAGATCAACTTCGGCCGGATCCTGCGCGAGGACCTGCGGCCCTATCGCGACGAGCTGATCATCTCGACCAAGGCGGGCTACGACATGTGGCCGGGCCCCTATGGTGACCTGGGCTCCCGCAAGTACTTGCTGGCCAGCCTCGACCAGTCGCTAGCCAGGATGGGCCTGGACTACGTCGATATCTTCTACAGCCACCGATTCGACCCTGACACGCCACTCGAGGAGACCATGGGCGCGCTCGCCACCGCGGTCACTTCGGGCAAGGCGCTGTACGCCGGGATCTCCTCCTACTCGGCACAGCGGACCGCAGAGGCCGCCGCGATCCTGCGCCAGATCGGCATCCCGCTGCTCATTCATCAGCCCTCGTATTCCATGCTGAACCGCTGGATCGAGGAAGAACTGCTGGACACGCTGGAACGGGAGGGCGTCGGCTGCATCGCCTTCTCCCCGCTCGCCCAGGGCGTGCTGACCGGCAAATATTTGAACGGGGTCCCAGCCGGCTCGCGTGCAAGCCAGGACGGGACATCGCTCGGGGCTGACCAGCTGACCGATGCCACGCTCGGTCACGTCCGCGCGCTGAATGAGATCGCACGCGCCCGCGGGCAGTCACTCGCTCAGCTTGCCCTGGCCTGGGCGCTGCGCGACCAGCGGGTCACGTCGGTGCTCATCGGGGCCGGCAGCGTCACGCAGCTCGAGGAGAACCTGGCGGCGGCCGGCCGGACGGCTTTCACGGCAGCGGAACTTGCCGCGATCGACCGGGATGCCGTGGAGGCGGGGATCAACATCTGGGCCGAGTCAAGCGCGGGGTAGCCGCCGGGCAGCTCAGAGCCTTGAAGTCCGGATGATGCTGGCACAGATAGAATGCTGCGGTGCGCTACATAGCCGGGCAGGCCTCCTCCACGGTGAGCGAGGCAGTGTCATCGACGGGGGTCAGCGCGCAGGCCGTGCGTCACAGGCGAGGAGCTGGCAGCGCCAGGCCACAGCATGGCGCCGGCCCCGCTCTTCATCCCGCCCGGTTCCGATAGCGGCCGCTTCGTGACCCTCGCTGGCCGAGAGCAGGTGACGGCATGCACTCGGTAGGACTGGTGCTGCATCCCCTCCGCGACTGCGGCAATGCGGTCGGCGCGATCGTCGACTGGGCCGCCGACCGCGGCGCGAAGGTGTACGGCATACCCGAGGAGATCGGCAGGGTGCGGGGCGCCATCGCGATCAGCGCCGAGGAGCTGAGCCAGCACTGCGACATCATCGTCAGCCTCGGCGGCGACGGCACCATGCTGCGGGCCATGCGGCTGGCCGACGGCCACCGGGTGCCGGTGCTCGGCGTCAATCTCGGCAGGCTCGGGTTCCTGGCGGAGGTGGACATCCCCGAGCTGCCGGCCGCCTTGTGTGCGATCGACGAGCATCGGTACACCACTGAAGCGCGCCTGGCGGTGGACGCGGAGATCGACGGCCGGACGATGACCGCCTTCAACGACATCGCCGTCGTCCGCGTTCCCGGGCAGGGCAGCGCGCGCCTTGGCCTGCTGGTGAACGGGTCGCCGTTCGTCAGCTACGCAGCGGATGCCGTGGTGGTGGCGACGCCCACCGGCTCGACCGCGTACAGTTTCGCGGCAGGCGGTCCCATCATGAGCCCGAGCGTGGAGGCACTGCTCGTCACGCCGGCGGCGCCGCATTCGGCGTACAACCGCGGCGTGGTCCTGTCCATCGTGGACACCCTCTCGCTGGCCATACTCCCGTCCAGCGGCCGGCCAGCCATCGAGGTTGACGGGCAGGTGGCACGCTACGTCGGCGCAGGTGACCGCGTCGACCTGCGGGCGCGGCCGGATGCCGCCCAGGTGATCCGGCTCGGCGGCACCACGTTCTACGAGCGGGCCAGGCGCAAGCTTCGCCTCACCGATTCGGCCGAGATCGAGCCGGCCTGACTCCCCGCGGCGCTGCCTGGCTACCTGCGTGAGCCCGGTGCGCCGCCGCCGCCTGGCCCAGCCGCCTCGCTACCCGTTATCCGGCGGGCGGCGAGCCGTTATGACCCGCTACGGCAGATCCGTGCCGCTCCCAGGCGGCGACCTGGGCACGCGACGTGAATCCCAGCTTGGCGAGGATGTTGGCGACATGCCTGGCGGCCGTGGCCGGGGCGATGACGAGCTCTTCGGCGATGGCCCTGTTGCTGTAGCCCGCAGCGATCAGCGCGGCGATCTCCCGCTCGCGCGCCGTCAGCACGGCCGGCAAGGCCGGACCGGCATGGGCGCCGGGCGCGGGCCCGTTCGCGGCCGCTGCGGGCCCGTTCGCGGCCGCTGCGGGCCCGTTCGCGGCCGACGCGGACACCGCGAAATCCAGGGCAAGCGCGACGGCGTCGTCGGTGGCCATGCCGGAACCCTGCGCCCACAGCCGCTGGATGGCATGTTCCCCCAGGCTCCGTGCCGGGGCGATGTACTGCTCGGCCCTGGCCCCGGCGAGCGGCGGCAGGCGGGCTGCCTGGCGCAGGGCGGCCGCGGCTGCCGCTAGCTGCACGGCCCGGTCAGGCCGGCCCGCCTGAACGGCCAGCGCGGCGAACGCCTCAAGGCCGCGGGCCACCCCGATCCGGGAACCAGCCGAGTGGCTCAGCCTGATGCTCTCGGCGAGATGCTGCCGGGCGGCCGTGAGCTGGCCCTGGTCCAATGCCACCCGTGCGAGCCCGGCCAGGCAGCGCGCGATTTCCGGCCTGGAGTCGATCTCCCGCAGGATGCGCAGCGCTTCCAGGTAGCGGTCGCGCGCGCCGTCAGGATCGCGCCTGAGCCGGGCCAGGTCGCCGAGCCCGAGCAGGGTGCGCGCGACACCCCACTGCTGGTCGATGTCCCCCATCACGGCTATCGCGGCATCAGCGAGTTCCTGGGCTTCGCGGAGATTGCCGCGCAGCCCGGCGGCCGCCGCCCGGCTGCCGAGGGCGTATCCCTCGTTCCAGCCGTCACCTGCCGTCCTGGCCAGCGCCAGTGCCTCGTCGGCACGCAGCCCGGCCTCGTCCGGCCGGCCCGTGTGCAGGGCGACCTCGGCGAGCAGGTTCAGCGCGGCGGCGGTCCAGAATTCGTCGTCGGCCACGCGGCACAGCTCCAGTCCCTGCTCGGCCCGCCGCCGCGCCTCGGCGGGATCGCTGGAGAGGGCGAGCTGAGCGCGGCCGACCAGGGCCGGGCCGCGGATGGCGGCGGTCATTCCCGGCGCGTCGATGGCGAGAAACGAGTCGAACCACTCGGCACCCTCCGCGAAGGTCCCCCGCACGATCCAGCATGGCCGGATAGCGGTGCAGATCCGCAAGCCGGTCTCCGCGTCACCGTCTGCCAGGCATCGGCTCAGCACCTGCAGGGCGTTGCCGGCATCGATGTCAAACCGGCGGAAGACGTCCACCCGCGCCGACCACGGAGCTGCAACGATCCCCATGCCGACCGCCATCGAATCCTCGGTCACCCGCAGGGCGTAGTCACGCAGCCTGCGCTCCCGCTCGTCGGACTCGCCGGCCTCGGCGAGCTGCTCGGCCGCATACTCGCGGATGGTGTCGAGCATCCGGTACCTGGTCTGGCCGAGTACCTCCGGCTCTACGACCACCAGCGACTTGTCCACCAGCGCGGTGATCAGGTCGAGCATCTGATCGGCCGGCAGCTTGTCATCCGAGCAGACATCCTCGGCCATGTCGAGCGACCAGCCCGCGAAGACCGACAGCCGCCGCAGCATCAGCTGCTCGCGGCTGGTGAGCAGATCGTGGCTCCAGTCGATGGTGGCACGGAGCGTGCGGTGCCGCGCCGGAGCCGTCCGGTCGCCGGTGGTCAGGAGCTGGAAGCGGCCGCCGAGCCTGGCCGCTATCTGCTCCACGGACAGCACCCGGACCCACGCCGCGGCGAGCTCGATCGCCAGTGGCACGCCATCCAGCGCACGGCAGAGCGCCGAGACCGACGCGGCGTTTCCCGGCCCCAGGGAGAATCCGGGAACAGCCGCGGAGGCACGGTCGGAGAACAGCCGGACCGCCTCGTAGCGGACAAGGTCGGCAGCGGCCAGCAGGCCAGCCGGCGGTGTCGACAGCGGCGGCACCTGGAAGACGACCTCAGCCGCGACCCGGAGCGGCTCGCGGCTCGTCGCGATGATCCGCAGTCCCGGTGCGCTGGCCAGCAGCCGCTGGCACAAGCGGGCGGCCGCGTCGATCACGTGCTCGCAGTTGTCCAGCGCCAGCATCATGCGGCGCGGCGCGAGCGCGGCGCAGAGCGTCTCGATCAGCGGGCGCCCGCGCTCCTCCACGACCCCGATGGCCGCTGCCACCTTGGCGACGACGAGATCGGGCTGCTGTAGGTCGCCGAGTTCGATGAACCACACCCCGTCGGGGAAGTCATTGCTCAGTGCGGCGAGCACGCGGACAGCAAGCCGCGATTTGCCTATTCCGCCCGTACCGCACAGCGTCAGCGCACGGGCGACCCTGACGAACTCGCGCAGCTCGCCGAGTTCGTGCTCGCGGCCGACGAAGCTATTCGGTTCTTCGTGGATATAGCTCTGTCTTGTCTGCGTTGTCACTGCTCAAGAGTCCAGTCTCGTCCAGCCAGCGGCATAGGCAGTGTCCAGCACGCAGCAAGTCGGGTCCCGGCCCGGACGGATCTCAACTGAATTCGGTAGTTGTCTTCGGACTTTGCATCGAGCATTCCATCATCTTGCCTGGCCACGGTATCTGTCAGCAGGTTCGGCGACTACCCCCCGGCAGCCCGCCGCTGAGAGGTAACGATTTGGTCTCGGCGGCTAGGCCGCCCATCCAGCCGGTCGGCCGGTGCCGAAGTACGGCCGTGGCAACCAAGCCTCCCTGGCGCGCAAATACTCAGGGTAATCATTCAAGCACAATGAGACACTACTGTCCTCTCGTGCGTGACCACAGGGGCGAGCGCCATCGCGGCTGCGCCCCGGAAGGGGGAACCATGCCTGCCCACGATGACACGAGCCTGCCCGCGGGCCGCTCCGCCGATGACAACGAGGCGCCGCCCCGCCTGTCGCGGCGCTCCATACGTGCACTCCATCGCGATCCAGGTGCCGATCTCCCACCTCACCCGCAAGGGGCGCCCGACGATCGGCGTCTGGACGAGCGCGAGCCGCCAGCGCGCCAGGGTCTCCGCGGATGAGACCACCGCCGGCTTCGTCAGCGGGCCCTTCACCCAGGTGTCGCGGCTCGGCAACCCGCTCTTCAACGAGGTCATCGTCCCGCTCGGCGACAGGGACCACTGGAACAGGACACGACCGGTCAACGACAAGCAGTTCGTGAAGTACGTCGCGCACCCCGAGCTGGCCGGGCTGCTGCCGGTCCTCTATCCCGGCGCGTTCCCGCATCTCGCCGCCCTGGACAAGGCCCGCACGGTCCGCGCCGACCTGGAGGCGATCCTGCTCACCGGCATCCCGTCCGGCATCATCAAGGGATTCACGAACTTCACCGGTAAGGTGCCGGCCGACATGCTGCGGCTGAACACGTCGATCCCGCCGACGCCCGCCAGCTCCAAGAAGTTCAGCATCCTCGGGCTGATCGGCGGCGACCCGGCCGGCTTCCCGAACGGGCGCCGGATAACCGATGACGTGGTGACCATCGAGCTGCGGGCCATCGCCGGGGCGACAGTCCCGCTGGTCGACCCCACGTACATCGTCGACGCGGTGGATCCGGACATCTGCCCGGCAGCCCTGCACCGCAGACGGGTCCATCCCGGGCCGCGAGCGTGCCGATCCTGGACGCCAGCCGACCTGCACTCCCCGGCTCAGATCGACACCCAGTTGGTCACGACCGCGGTCCCTGGTTCGGCCGATGCCGCGCTGCAGCGCAGGCTCATCGGCCCGGCCGGCACTGCCTCCGCGCGGAACCGGCCAAGCTCGTCAGCGTCCACTGCGATCACGCTGGCCCCGACCCGGATCTCGACGTTCGCCTGCCGCGCCGGGATCAGCTGGCCGACCAGGCCCCGCGACGAACTCGTGCTCGTCACTTCCAGGTCGATGGTCTGGCCGCCCGCCTCAAAGGACAGCAGCCGCCGCTGCGGCATGCCGCGGACGAGCGACATCTCGTCCTGATCGACGAGTGAGTCAAAGACCAGCTCGGCAAGCTCCGCGTCGATGGTCCGCCAGGTAAAAGCCTCAATCGCTGCCTGCAGCAGCTCGCCGGGCACGGGATCGAAGCGCGCGGCCGCCCGCCGGAGTTCTTCCTCCAGCTCGGTGTCTTCGGGCTCGCTGTGCACGTTCATCTCCTCGTTCTCAGTCATCTTCATGAGGGCGAGAAGCGGTATCTGATACATCCCCGGCAAGCCGATCGCGCAGTCGCCGCAGGCAGCGGGCACGGGTGGGGCCGATGCTGCCGACCGGCATGTCAAGCGCCGCGGCGACCTCTAGGTAGCTCGGCGGCGGCGAGGCAACCAGCAGCCGGAGCAGTTCCCGGCAGCGGGCTGACAGCCCGCCGAAGGCGCGCCAGAGTTCAGAGGCGCGCGCCGCGTCGAGCCGGGCCTGCTCGGCGTCCAGCGCGGCGCGTTCCGGCGAACGATCGTCGACATGGCCGAGCGCAACCAGGGTCGCGTCATCGGCTAGGACCGCCCGGGTTACGCCGCGGGCGATCCGCAGTGCCTCGTGCCGTGCCGTGGTGGCGAGCCACGCTCCGACCTGGCCAGGATCGCTGATCCGGCCGAGATTCTCCACTAGCCGGAGCCAGGTGGTCTGGAACACGTCCGCCGAGTCCGCCGAGCCGAGGCGGTAACCGCGGGCAACCGACCAGACCAGCCCGCTGTAGCGGTAGACAAGCGCTTCCCAGCTGGCCTTATCGCCGCGCCGGGCGGCCGTCACCAGGTCGCTGGTCTCAAAATCCGCCACGACGCCATTTTCGTCGCCCGCCCCCTATCAGCGGTAGCTGTCCCCATGATTATGGCCGCACCATCCCCTGCGGGCCACTGCCGCTGTGCTGCCCGCCGGGGCCGTCATCCCCGGTCTGGGCCTGGCCACAGCACCGGGCCTACCCCGGGCAGCCGTTGTGCCCGCGCCAGTGCCAGCAGCGCGTCAGCCGCCCGTCTGCCGTTCTCGCCGGTCCGCGACATCCGGGTGGCGACCAAACCGGCGACCAGCGGTGTAGCGAAGGATGTGCCACTCCACCGAGCCAGGCCATGGAACTCCCGTTTCACTCCGGTGTTCGGCGGCTCACGGCAGGTGTAGCTGCCGTGCGCATAGGCATTGACCAGGTCCTCGCCCGGCGCGTAGACGTCCACCCACGGCCCGTAGTCACTGAAATGTGCCCGGCCGCGCCGGCTGGCCGCGATCGCGCCAACCCCCACGACCTGCGGAAATGCGGCCGGCCAGAACGGCCGGCGGGAACTGTTGTTGCCGGCCGCGGCAACCAGCACGGTGCCCTTGTGGTGGCGGTACCTGCGCCACAACGCCTCGAAGCCCAGCGGCGGGAGATTCTTCCTGCTGTTGCCGCCCGCCGGCAGGCAGATGATGTCCGCGCCGAGGCCAAGTGCCTCGTCCAGCCGCTTGATGATCTTGTGCTCGGACAGCGCGCCCGCGGTGTTGAGGTCGCTGACCACATGCACGGTCGACGCGGGAGCTATGCACCTTGCCACGCCAGCCACGAAAGTGCCGTGGCCGGCGTATTCGGGGATCGTTACCGTGCCTGCGGAATCGTCCGGCCGGAGCGAATCCGGCTCGCCGGTGACGCCGGCCAGCCACGGATGCTCATGCGCACTGTCCAGCAGGCCGGTATCCGGTATGTAGATATAGACGCCCTGGCCGCCGCCATCGCCGATGCCAGGATCGGGCAGCGCGTGGTGCGGCACTTCCTCCGGCTCGCTAGCCGGGCACGAGGCCACTGGGCATATCGACAAGACATGGTTCGGCGTGGCGACGCCGACCCCGAGTGCGCTGTCGATCGCGTCAAGGGCTGCGCTGACACTGGTGATATCCGCCCCGTCGAGCGAAAGGAGGGTGACGCCGTCGATAAAGCCGTCGTCTTGCTCGTGGGTTTCTTCGCTGCGGCCAACTATGGCCCTGACCTGCTCGACATAGGCGTCACGAACCAAGATCACGTGCTCTTCGTGCAGGAAGTCGAGTTCGCCCTCGGCGGTGCGCGCGGCACCGATGTCGACGCCCTTCTCGCGATGCGCCGCTGCGATAAGTTCAGCCTGAACCTCTGCCTTTGCGGACTGATGCCCCGGTTTCGGGGGTAAAGGGCTCATTTGTTCCTTCTTTGCCCGGTACACGCGCCGTTAACGCGTCGGCCACCCAGCTGGGCACGTCGATCATAGCGCTCGGCACGTCCCCACCTCGGGTGACAATAGACGACCCGAACGCCCAGCCCTAACATCAGGCCATGGCGATGCAATCCCGCCCAGGCGCCGAGGTTCCAGGCGGCACGCTTGAGCTGCTTCCGCTCGCGTTCGCCCGGCCCAGTGAGGCGCTGACGAGGGCACGCGCGATCCTCGCGATCGATCCGGACCCGTACGACGCCTCCGTCGCCCACCAGGCGGCTGGAATAGTGCTGCGTGATTTCGGAGACGTTAGTTCGGGGATCCGCGAGCTGCGGATCGCCCTGCGCCTGGCCCGGCTGATCGACTCGCGGGACCGCCAAGCAGATGTGCTGGCAACGCTCGGCGTCGCGCTGACTAAGGCCGGCCGGACCACGCCCGGGCTTGCCGCGCTGGATGAAGCGGTGTCTATCGCGGCCGGCCCGATGACCGGGCGCGTCCTGCACCGGCGCGGCAACGCGCTGCGGATCGTGGGGCAGCATCCGGAGGCGCTGGAGGACCTGCGCCGGGCGGTCGCCATCCTGCATGTGGCGGGGGACACGATCTGGGAGGCGCGGGCGCTCACGGCATGCGGCCTGGTCCAGCTCGCCATTAACGCCACTAGCCGCGCGGAGGCCGATCTCGCCGTCGCTGAATCTTTGTTCGCTGCGACCAGCCAGGAGCTGGAAAGGGCCTATGCCCGGCATAACCGCGGGCTGGTTGCCTTCCGCTCCGGGGATCTGCCGCTCGCGCTTGCCCACCTCGACGAAGCGGGCCAGATATACCGGACTCTGGCCGTGCTTGAGCCGGACTTGAGCGTCGACCGGTGCGCCGTGCTGTTTGCGGCCAGCCTTCCTGCCGACGCGCTGCGCGAGGCCGATGCCGCTATCAGCGACATCGAACAGAGCCGTGGGCAGCCGACCATAGTGGCTGAACTGCAGCTCACTGCGGCCGGTGCCGCGCTCGCCTGCGCCGATCCGCGGACGGCGCTGGCGCGGGCTGAGGCCGCCCGCCGCCTGTTCCGCGCACAGCGGCGGCCATGGTGGCTCGCTCATGCGACCTTCATAGTGCTGCAGGCCCGCTACGCGAACGGCGATGCGTCAGCAGGATTGCTGCACCAGGCCGAGCGCACCGCAAAGGGCCTTGACGCACTCGGCTCCGGCGACGCTCCGCGGGCACGCCTGCTAGCCGGCCGGGTGGCGCTGGCCCTTGGCCGTATGCCGGACGCCCGGCGGCACCTGGCGGCAGCGGCGCGAACCCGGCTGCGGAAGGGGTCCGCCTCGGCGCGCGCCGACGGCTGGCTGGCGGAGGGATTGCTGGCAGAGGCAACGGCCAACCCGCGCCGCATGCTCGGTGCCTGCCGCCGCGGGTTCGACCTCATCGAGCAGCACCTGCTGACCTTGGGCGCCACCGAACTGCGTGCACGTGCCACCGCGGCGGGAGCGGAATTCGCCGCGCTGGCGCAACGGCACGCGGTGCGGGCCGGACGGCCACGGCTGCTGCTGCAGTGGAGCGAGCGCTGGCGGGCCACCGCGCTGGCCGCGCCGCCGGTACGGCCGGTCGACGACGTGGAACTCCAGGCGGACCTGACCGCCGTCCGGGACGTCGCGCACCGCCTGGATCAGGCCCGAGCGGCCGGGCAGCCCACGACCAGGCTCGCCCGCGAGCAGCTGCGCCTGGAGAGCGCCGTCAGGGAACGCGCCATGCGGACGCGCGGCAACGGCCACCCGGGCAACTGGCATTTCAGCATTACGCAGTTGCTCGGGGAACTCGGCACCGCACGGCTGGTCCAGATCGTCGAGATCGACGGAGACCTGCACCTGCTGGTCTGCGGCGGCGGCCAGGTCAGGCAGTTCACCGCGGGCCGCCTGGCGGATGCCGCCCGCGAGATTGACTACGCCAGGTTCGGCCTCAGCCGGCTAGCGCACAGCCGCCCGCCAGGCCGCCGCCTGCCACGCCGCCGGCCGCCAGGCGGGGAGCCGGGTCAGCCAGTCACCCAGGCACCAGGTCACGCGGCCAGCCAGCCGGAGAATGCGCTCGCTGTCCTGGAGCAGACCGGGCGCAGGCTGCAGGACGTGCTGCTCGGCACGGCGGCAATCCGGCACCTTGGCAACGGCCCGGTCGTCATCGTCCCGCCGGGCAGGCTGCACGCGGTGCCGTGGGCACTGCTTCCGGCGCTGCGCGACCGCGAACTGAGCGTCGCGCCCTCGGCCCGCGCGTGGCTGCGCGCGCGGACGGCGATCCCGCCGGATCGGCGCGACCTCGTCCTCGTCCACGGCCCTGGGCTGGGTTCCGAAGGCGGCGAGGTCCCCGCGCTGGCGGCCGATTCGCTCGGCGGCGCCAGACTCAATGGCGACAGCGCGGCCAGGGACGAGGCCCCGCTCGTGGCCGACAACGGCGCCGCTGACGCCGGCCGCACCGCGCTAAATGGCGGCGGCATTGCGGTCGATGATGCCATCTTGCTCGCTGACGGCACGGCGACGGCGGCGCGGGTTCTCGATGCGATCGACGGGGCCTGGCTCGTGCACATTGCCGCGCACGGTACCTTCCGTGCCGACAGCCCGCTGTTCTCCTCGCTGCGGATGGACGACGGACCGCTGACCGTGCATGATTTCGAGCGACTGCGGCGGGCGCCCTACCGGCTGATCCTGCCCTGTTGCGACTCCGGCTTGCTAGTCCCGGCCGGGGCCGACGAGCTGCTCGGCCTCACCAGCACGCTGGTGCCGCTCGGCACCGCGGGAATCGTGGCCGCCGTCGGCCCGGTCAACGACCAGGCGGCCGCCTGCCTGATGCTCAGGCTGCACCGCGGCCTGCGCGACGGCCGCACGCTGAGCGAGGCGCTACGCGATGCCCGCCGTGATCTGGGCAACGACCCGGTGCAGATCGCGACGGGATTGTCCTTCATCGCACTCGGGGCCGGCTGAAATTCCAGGATCGTGGAGGATTCGGCGCGCTCTGACGTTCGGCGTCGCGGCCGGCGCAGGGCTTGCCGTATGGTCCTGCCTTCGATCAGGCCCGCTGTCCAGGATCTCGATTACCGGCCAGGGCAGCTGGCCATAGGCCGCCGTCAGGTCCGGGCGCTATGGTCGGAAATCTCGCTGGGCGCGATCCACTCGCTGACCGGCGGGCTTGGCGCTGACGTGACGATCGACGCTGTCGGCGTGCCAGCCACCTTCGAGCTGGATGGACAGGCGAAACTGGGGGTACTCCGTTACCATCCGGACGGGAGGCCATCACGATGGCGCACGGTGCCCGAGTCGACCCTGTCGTGATCTTCGTGCACGACCTGTACCGGTCGGTGAGCTTCTACACCGACGTCCTCGCGCTGGACGTCGCCGACCGCCGCGCCACCGCCGCGCTGCTGACTAACGTCGGCCGGATGCAGCTGATCCTGCGGGCGGTAGGCAGGAATGCCGCCCACCCGCTGGGCAGCGTGGGCGTCCAGTACGTCATCTGGACCGCGGACGGGAAGGCGGACCTGGATCGCTGTGAGCAGGCTATGAAGCGGCGCTCGGCGCACAAGGACACCAGGAGCAGCGGTCAGGTCATCGCGGTGGAGGGGCGCGATCCTGATGACATCGTGGTGATGATCACCTACCCCGGCCCGGACCAGGCGCCGCTGCATGAGCTTCCGGCCCGGATCTACGGGTGGTGACGACGGCATGATCCTCGGCCTCCCTGACGGCATCCGCGGCTGCCTGTTCGACCTCGACGGCGTCCTGACGAAGACGGCGGCGGTGCACAACGCCGCGTGGAAGGAGATGTTCGACAGCTATCTGCGCGAGCGGGCCCGGCAGACCGGGCAGCAGTTCGTGCCCTTCGACCCGGTCCGTGACTACGACGAGTACGTGGACGGGAAGCCACGCGCCGACGGCACCAGGTCGTTCCTGGCCTCCCGCGGCATCGACCTGCCGGACGGCAGCGACGACGACCCGCCCGACGCGCAGACCGTACACGGCCTGGGCAACCGCAAGAACGAGATCCTGCTGCGGCGGATCCGGCAGGACGGGGTGCAGGCCTACGAAGGCTCGGTCCGGTACGTCCGGGCCGCCCGGGACGCCGGGCTGCGCCGGGCCGTGGTGTCATCCAGCGCGAACTGCCGCGACGTCCTCGTCGCGGCGGGCATCGAGGACCTGTTCGAGGTGCGGATCGACGGCATCGTGGCCAGGAAGGAGCGCCTGCCGGGCAAGCCCGCGCCGGATACGTTCCTGGCCGCCGGGCGCGCGCTCGGGCTGGCGCCGGCCGAGGCGGCGGTCTTCGAGGATGCGCTGGCCGGCGTGGAGGCGGGCCGGGCCGGCCGGTTCGGCTACGTGGTGGGGGTCGACCGGGCCGGGCAGGCGGCCGCGCTGAAGGCACACGGCGCCGACATCGTGGTGTCCGATCTCGCCGACCTGATGGACCGGCCGTGATCCGGCAGGGGGTGTTCACGGTCGAGCCCTGGTGCCTCCGTGAGACCGCGCTTGACCTGAACCTGCTTGCTCAGACGGAATCGGTGTTCGCGCTGTCGAACGGGCACCTGGGCTGGCGGGCCAACCTGGACGAGGGCGAGCCGCACGGCCTGCCGGGGACCTACCTGAACGGGGTACACGAGGCGCGTCCGCTGCCCTATGCCGAGCGAGGCTACGGTTTCCCCGAGTCCGGTCAGACGGTCATCAACGTGACCAACGGCAAGCTGATCCGGCTGTTCGTCGACGACGAGCCCTTCGACGTCAGGTATGGCGAGCTGCGCTCGCACGAGCGGCTGCTTGACTTCCGCGCGGGTACGCTGACCCGGCAGGTCGAATGGGTATCGCCGGCCGGGCGGTCGGTCCGCGTTTCGTCTATCCGGGTGGTGTCGTTCACCCAGCGGGCGATAGCGGCTGTCTGCTACGACGTCGAGCCGCTCGACGGCGCGGCGCGGATCGCCGTGCAGTCCGAGCTGCTCGCGAACGAGCAGTTGCCGCCGGCGGGCGGAGATCCCCGCGTCGCCCAAGTGCTCGAGAGCCCGCTGGCGAGCGAGTTCCGCAGTGCCGGCGAAGCGGCCGTCGTGCTGGTGCACGTGACGAAGCGCAGCGGGCTGCGGGTCGGGGCTGCGATGGATCATCAGCTCGACTGCCCTCCCGGGGTGCAGGTCGAGTCGCGGGCATCCGACGACGACGGCATCGTCACGGCGACCATGGTCCTGCAGCCGGGACAGCGGTTGCGCATGATCAAGTTCGTCGCCTACGGCTGGTCGGGCCAGCGCTCGCTGCCGGCCGTGCGTGACCAGGTGTGGGCGGCGCTGAGCGCGGCCAGGCATACCGGCTGGGAAGGGCTGCTGGCCGAGCAGCGCGGCTACCTTGACGACTTCTGGGGCCGCGCCGACGTGGAGATCGACGGTGACACCGAGGTGCAGCAGGCGGTGCGATTCGGCCTGTTCCACGTCCTGCAGGCCGGGGCCCGCGCGGAGAACCGGGCGATCCCGGCCAAGGGACTGACCGGGCCGGGCTACGACGGGCACTCTTTCTGGGATACCGAGACATTCGTGCTGCCGGTGCTCACCCTGACGATCCCCACGGCGGCCGCCAGCGCGCTGCGGTGGCGGCACAGCATCATGCCGCTGGCCACCGAGCGGGCAGCGCAGCTCGGCCTGGCCGGCGCGGCCTTCCCGTGGCGGACGATCGCCGGCCAGGAGTGCTCGGGTTACTGGCCCGCGGGTACCGCCGCCTTCCACATCAACGCGGATATCGCCGACGCGGTGATCCGTTATGTCGACGCCACCGGCGACGATGCCTTCGAGCGCGGCGTCGGGATGGAGCTGCTGACGGAAACCGCGCGCCTGTGGCGCTCGCTCGGCCATCACGACGGCATGGGCGGCTTCCACATCGACGGGGTGACCGGCCCGGACGAGTACAGCGCACTCGCCGACGACAACGTCTACACCAACTTGATGGCGCGGCAGAACCTGACGGCCGCGGCTGACGTCGCGCTGCGTTACCCGGACCGGGCGCGCCAGCTCGGCATCGACCCGGAGGAGTCGGCGAGCTGGCGGGATGCGGCGGAGTCGATGTTCATCCCGTACGACGAATCGCTCGGGGTGCACCAGCAGTCCGCCGGGTTCACCCGGCACCAGCGGTGGGACTTCGCCGGGACCACGCCGGAGCAGTACCCGCTGATGCTGAACTTTCCTTACTTCGACCTGTACCGCAAGCAGGTGCTCAAGCAGGCCGACCTGGTGCTGGCCATGCAGCTGTGCGGGGATGCGTTCACCGCCGAGGAGAAGGCACGGAACTTCGACTACTACGAGGCGCTCACGGTGCGGGACTCGTCGTTGTCGGCATGCACGCAGGCCGTGCTGGCCGCCGAGGTCGGGCAGCTCAGCCTGGCGTTTGACTACCTCGGCGAGGCAGCGCTGATGGACCTGCGGGACCTGGAGAACAATACCCGCGACGGGGTGCATATCGCCTCGCTGGCTGGCACCTGGGTGGCCCTGGTCGGCGGCTTCGGCGGGCTGCGGATAAGGAACGGAACCGCCGGCTTCGCCCCGCGGCTCCCGGAAGGCCTCACCAGGCTCGCGTTCACCCTGCTCGTCCGGGGACAGCGGCTTCGGGTCGAGGTCGCCAGCGCCGAAGCCAGTTATGAATCCGCCGACGGCGAGCCGCTGCGGATCCTGCACCATGGCGAGGAGGTGGAACTGCTGCCCGGCAAGCCGCGGACCTGCGCGATTCCGGCGGCGCCGGCCCGCCCGCGGCCGAGCCAGCCGCCGGGCCGCGAGCCTGCCCGCCGCCGGGGCAGCGGCCAGCCATCCTGACCGGGGCGCACCGGCCGCGTATCAACAACTGAGGCCGCGGATCAACTGTCCGTATCCTGCGTACCGGATTACCTTCGAACCATGCTCAAACGTGAGATCGTCCTGCCGCCGGAACATCTCTACCCGCCCGACGAGTGGCGCATCATGGAGGCCCGGTACTCGGATGAGTTCGTCGATCGCACCGAGACCGTCTTCTCGCTCGGCAACGGTTTCGTCGGTGTCCGCGGCAGCTTCGAGGAGGGGCGCCCTGCGCTGTCCCCTGGAACGTTCGTCAACGGCTTCCACGAGACGTGGCCGATCGTGCACCCGGAAGCGGCGCCCGGGCTGGCGCGCAAGGGGCAGACGATCGTGAACGTGCCGGACGCGACAATGCTCAAGCTCTACGTCGATGATGAGCCGTTGTACCTGCCGACCGCGCGCCTTGATGAATACGCGCGGATCCTCGACATGCGGGCCGGGACGCTGTCGCGTGAACTCGTGTGGGCCACGAACGCCGGAAAGCATGTCCGGGTCCGCACCCAACGGATCGTCTCGCTCGAGCACCGCCACGTGATCGCGATGACCTACGAAGTGACGATGCTCGATCACCCAGCGCCGGTCGCGATCTCCTCGCTGGTCGTCAACCGCCAGGATGCCCGCCCGTCCGACAATCTGCCCGAGTACCAGCCGCCCGATCCCCGGCTCGCCACCGTGCTGCCGCGACCGGTGCTCAACGGGCGGGCTGCGGAACTGGCCGGCCAGCGCATCCTGCTCGGCTACCAGACCACCAACAGCCGGATGACGCTCGGCGTTGGCGTTGACCACGTGATCGACGCCGCGAGCCGATATGCCGTAGCCGGGTCGGCCGACGCGGATACGAGCGAGATCATCATGACGGCGGACGCGCTGCCGGGCGTGCCGATCAAGATCATCAAGTACGCGACCTACCAGTCCTCCCGCAGCGTCCCTGCGCCCGAACTCGTCGATCGATGCCGCCGGACGCTGGATCGCATGATCCGGGACGGATTCGACAGTCTCGTCACGAGCCAGCGCGCGAATCTCGACCGGTTCTGGGACCGAGCCGACGTGCGGGTAAAGACCCGGCTCAGCCCCGTGCGGCACCAGCAGGCGATCCGGTGGAACCTCTACCAGGTCGCGCAGGCGTCCTGGCGGGCCGAGGGGGCCGGCATTCCGGCCAAGGGGCTGACCGGGCAGGCCTATGAGGGGCACTACTTCTGGGACACCGAGATCTACGTGCTGCCGTTTCTGTCCTACACCAAGCCGAGAATCGCGGGTAACGTGCTGCGCTTCCGGCACAGCATGCTCGATCGCGCGCGGGAGCGGGCCCGCGATCTGAGCCAGCGGGGCGCGCTCTTCCCGTGGCGGACAATCAATGGCGAGGAAGCCTCGTCCAATTTCCAGCAGGGCACCGCCCAGTATCACATCAACGCCGACATCGCCTACGCGATCCGGCAGTACGCCAGCGTCGTTGGTGACGCACGCCTGCTCGGCGGGATAGGTGCAGAGGTGCTCGTTGAGACCGCCCGGATGTGGGCGGACCTTGGGTTCTACGGCACCGACGAGAAGTTCCACATTCACGGCGTGACCGGGCCCGACGAGTACACGACCGTGGTCAACGACAACTGCTACACCAACCTGATGGCGCGGCTGAACCTGAACTATGCCGCCGCCACCTTGCGGCGGCTGCGCGAGGAGCGACCGGACGACTACACCGCGATCGTGCACGAGGTCGCGCTGCACCCCGGCGAGATCGAGTCGTGGGAACGCGCCGCGGCGGCGATGCACGTGCCGTTCGATGCGCAGCGCGGGATTCACCCTCAGGACGGCGCGTTCCTCAGCCGGGAAAATTGGGATCTCGATAGCACACCGCGGGAGAAGTTCCCGCTGCTGCTGCACTACCACCCGCTGGTGATCTACCGGCACCAGGTGCTCAAACAGGCCGACATCGTGCTCGCGATGTTCCTGCTTGGCAACGAGTTCTCCGAGGAACAGAAGCGCCGCAACTTCAACTATTACGACCCGCTCACCACCGGCGACTCGTCCTTGTCGGCGTGCGTGCAGAGCATTATCGCCGCCGAAATAGGCAACGAGCGCCAGGCCCTCGAGTACTTCGAGTACGCGCTGCTCATGGACCTGGCCGACGTCGCGGGCAACGCGTCTGACGGAGTCCATATCGCGTCGGCGGCCGGCGTGTGGTCGTCGCTCGTGTTCGGGTTCGGCGGGGTACGCGACTTCGACGACCGGCTGTCCTTCGCGCCCAGCCTGCCCCGCGCCTGGAACTCGCTCGAGTTCTCGCTGCGATTCCGCGACCGGCAGGTCCGCGCGCAGCTCAGCCACGACGAGGAGCGCTACCTCGTTGACGAGGGCGCGCCGCTGGAAATCATCATCCGCGGCGAGCCGCACCTGCTCAGCCCCGCCAGCCCTGTCACGATCAAGATTTCGCCGCCGGGGCGCGAGCAGGAGAACTGACCGGGCCACGGGGTTGGCGTTCCCTTCGATCGGCACAAGGCGTAGCGTCCGATAGGGGGCACGGCGCAACTTCCAGCACTCGCGCCTTGTGGCTACGGACCCGGGCCGCATCACATCGCCGCCCGCACCCGGCGGAGGAGGAATCGAGGAGCCAGGCGCATGGAGCAACGTGATGTCACACCGCTGCCGGATCTGCTGCACGGACGTTCCCGCGCCGGGCCGGTACGTGAGCAGCGGCCGGTCTATCTTGACCTGCTGCCGCCGTGCAATGCAGGCTGCCCGGCCGGCGAGAACATCCAGGCCTGGCTGGCGCACGCGGAAGTCGGCCACCACGAGCAGGCGTGGCGGCAGCTGGTCGCCGACAACCCGATGCCGGCCATCCACGGCCGGGTCTGCTACCACCCGTGCGAGAGCGTCTGCAACCGCGCCAATCTCGACAGCGCCGTGTCGATTCACTCGGTCGAGCGGTTCCTTGGCGACCTCGCGATCGAGCGGGGGTGGTCGTTCGACCGTCCGCCGGTCCGCAGCGGCAAGCGGGTGCTCGTCATCGGCGCCGGCCCGAGCGGGCTGTCGGCCGCCTACCACCTGGCCCGGCGGGGCCACGAGGTCGAGATACGCGATGCCGGCGATCAGCCCGGCGGGATGATGCGCTACGGCATCCCGTCCTACCGGATGCCGCGTGACGTCCTGGACGGCGAGATTGACCGGATCGCCGCGATGGGCGTGCGCATCAGCTGCGGCCACCGGGTGGACGACCTGGCTGCCGAGCGACGCGAAGGCGGCTTCGACGCCGCCTTCGTCGCGGTCGGCGCCCACCTGTCCAAGCGGGTGGACATCCCGGCCAAGGACGCGGGCCGGATCGTGGACGCGGTGGCGTTCCTGCGCAGCGTCGCCTCCGGCGACCGGCCGGTGATCGGCCGGCGGGTCGCGGTCTACGGCGGCGGCAACACCGCGATGGACGCCGCCCGGGTGGCCCGCCGGCTGGGCGCGAACGACGCGCTGATCGTCTACCGGCGCACCCGCGAGCAGATGCCGGCCCACGAGGTGGAAGCAGAGGAGGCCGAACGGGAGGGAGTGCGGATCAACTGGCTGCGCACGATCACCGCGTTCGACGGCCCGGAACTGACGATCGAGGCCATGGAACTGGACGAGAACGGGTTCCCGCAACCAACCGGGCGATTCGAGACGCTCGCCGCGGACACCGTGATCCTGGCGCTCGGCCAGGAGACCGACACAGCCTTCCTGCGCCAGGTGCCCGGGGTGGAGTTCGGGCGGGACGGCACCGTGCAGGTGTCGCCCACCATGATGACCGGCTGCCCTGGCGTGTTCGCCGGCGGGGACATGGTGCCCGCCGAGCGGACCGTGACGGTCGGCACCGGGCATGGCAAGAAGGCGGCCAGGAACATCGACGCCTGGCTACGGGATACCGTGCCGGAGAGCCTGCCCAAGCACGAGCTTGTCTCGTTCGACCAGCTCAACCTCTGGTATTTCGGCGACGCCGCCCAGCGGCAGCAGCCGGAGGCCGCGCCGGAGGAGCGGACCGCCGATTTCTCCGAGGTGCTCGGCGGCCTGTCCGAGCGGGAGGCGACGTACGAGGCCCGCCGCTGCCTGTCCTGCGGCAACTGCTGCGAGTGCGACGGCTGCCTGGGCGCGTGCCCAGAGGATGCCGTGATCAAGCTCGGCGTCGGGCACCGGTACCGATTCGACTACGACAAGTGCACCGGCTGCGGCGCATGCTACGAGCAATGCCCGGTGCACTCGATCGAGATGGTCCCGGAGGACCGATGACGCGCGCCACTGTCGACGGCAACGAGGCCACCGCCTCGGTCGCCTACCGGCTCAACGAGGTCTGCTGCATCTTCCCGATCACGCCATCGTCGCCGATGGCCGAGCTCGCGGACGAGTGGTCAAGCAAGGGGCAGCCCAATCTATGGGGCGGCGTCCCTTCCGTGGTGGAAATGCAGAGCGAGGGCGGCGCGGCGGGCGCGCTGCACGGCGCGCTGCAAAGCGGGGCGCTGGCCACCACCTTCACCGCGTCCCAGGGCCTGCTGCTGATGATCCCGAACATGTACAAGATCGCTGGTGAGCTGACGCCCGCCGTGATCCACGTCGCGGCCCGGTCGCTGGCGGCGCAGGGACTATCCATCTTCGGTGACCACTCGGACGTGATGGCGGTGCGGCAGACCGGTTTCGCGCTGCTCGCCTCCGCGTCGGTCCAGGAGGCACACGATCTCGCGCTGGTCGCGCAGGCCGCCACGCTGGCGACCCGGGTACCGTTCGTGCACTTCTTCGACGGGTTCCGTACCTCGCACGAGCTGAACACGCTCGAGCTGCTGACCGACGACGACCTGCGGGCCCTGGTGCCAGCGGAACTGGTCCGCGCACACCGCGGCCGTGCGCTGTCGCCGGAGAACCCGTTCATCCGGGGCACCGCGCAGAACCCGGACATCTATTTCCAGGCGCGGGAGACGGCCAACCCGTTCTACGCCGCCGTGCCCGACGCGGTAGAGGATGCGATGGCCAGCCTCGCCAGGCGCACCGGCCGCATCTACCACAACGTGGAATACACCGGGCACCCGGAGGCCGACCGGGTGATCGTGGTGATGGGCTCGGCCGCGCAGACCGTCGAGGAGACCGTGGCCCACCTGCTCGCCAGCGGCGAGCGGATCGGCGTGCTGCAGCTCCGGCTGTACCGGCCCTTCCCGGTCCGGGCGCTGCTCGACGCACTGCCGGCGAGCGCGACGCGGATCGCCGTGCTCGACCGGACCAAGGAGCCAGGATCGAACGGCGAGCCACTCTTCCTTGACGTCGTCGCGGCGCTGGCCGAGGCGCACACCGACGGTGCGCGCGCGGTGCTGCCCCTGGTGACCGGCGGCCGCTACGGCCTGTCGTCGAAGGAACTCACCCCGGGCATGGTCGCCGGGATATTCGCCGAACTGGGCCGCGAGCGGCCGCGGCGCCGATTCACCATCGGCATCACCGACGACGTGTCCGGCCTGAGCCTGCCGTATGACCCGTCCCTGGACATCGAGCCGCCCGGCACCATCCGCGCGGTCTTCTTCGGCCTCGGCTCGGACGGAACGGTCGGCGCGAACAAGAACACGATCAAGATCCTCGGCGCCGAGGAGAACCTGTACGCACAGGGCTACTTCGTCTACGACTCGAAGAAGTCGGGCTCGCAGACCGTGTCGCACCTGCGCTTCGGGCCGCAGCCGATCCGCGCGCCGTACCTGGTAACCAGCGCCAGCTTCGTCGGCTGCCATCACTTCGGGCTGCTGGACCGCGTCGACGTGCTCGGCCGGGCGGCACCCGGCGCGACGCTGCTGCTCAATTGCGCACAGCCGCCGGATGAGGTGTGGGACGCACTGCCCCGGCCGGTCCAGGAGAAGATTCTCGCCAAGCGGATCAACGTGTACGCGATCGACGCCGCCCGGATCGCCCGCGAGGTCGGCCTGGCCGGGCGGACCAACACCATCCTGCAGACCTGCTTCTTCGCCATCTCGGGCGTGCTGCCCCGGGAAGCGGCGATTAGCAAGATCAAGTCGGCGATCGCCAAGACCTACGGACGCCGCGGCGCCGAGGTGGTCAAGCGGAACCAGGCCGGCGTCGACCGCGCGCTTGAGGCGCTCAACAAGATCGAGGTACCGGGCCGGGTCACCTCCGCCCGTGAGCTGCCTGCGATGGTGCCGGTCGGCGCGCCGGACTTCGTCCGCAATGTCACCGCGGAGATGATGGCCGGCCGCGGTGACGACCTGCCGGTCAGCGCGCTGCCGGTGGACGGCACCTACCCGAGCGGCACCGCGGCTTATGAGAAGCGCAACATCTCCGAGCTGGTCGCCAACTGGGATCCCGACACGTGCATCCAGTGCGGCAACTGCAGCTTCGTCTGCCCGCACAGCGTGATCAGGTCCACCTATTACGACGAGTCGCTGCTGGCCGGCGCGCCACCGGAATTCCCATCGGCCCCGCTGGACACCCGCGGCCTGCCTGATACCCGATTCACGCTCCAGGTGTATGTCGAGGACTGCACCGGGTGCGAGCTATGCGTCCAGGCCTGCCCGGTCACGGCCCCGGGGAACCCGGAACGCAAGGCGATCAACCTCGCGCCCCGCGAGCCACTGGTGGCCGCCGAGCGGGACAACATCTCGTTCTTCGAGACGCTGCCGGTGGCCGACCGGTCCCGGGTGGACTTCGGCACGGTCCGCGGCACGCAGTTCCTGCAGCCGCTGTTCGAGTTCTCCGGCGCCTGCGCGGGCTGCGGGGAGACGCCGTACATCAAGCTGCTTTCGCAGCTGTTCGGCGACCGGCTGATGGTCGCCAACGCAACGGGCTGCTCCTCGATCTACGGCGGAAACCTGCCCACCACGCCGTGGACGACCGACGCTGACGGGCGCGGCCCGGCCTGGTCGAACTCCCTGTTCGAGGACAACGCCGAGTTCGGCCTGGGCTTCCGGCTGACCGCCGACCGGCATGCCGAGCTGGCCCGCAGCCGCCTCACCGAGCTACGGGACGTGATCGGCGCCGAACTGGCCGACGACATCCTCAGCGCCCCGCAGCTCCGCGAGTCAGAGCTGCGTGCACAGCACGACCGGGTCACCGAGCTGAAGCGGCGGCTGGACGGCCTCGGCCGCCGGGACGGGCCCGTCGCCGACTTGCGCAGCGTGGTAGATCACCTGATCCGGCGCAGCGTCTGGATCGTGGGCGGGGACGGCTGGGCCTATGACATCGGATCCGGCGGGCTCGACCACGTCTTGGCCACCGGTCGTAATGTGAACGTGCTCGTGCTCGACACCGAGGTCTACTCCAACACCGGCGGGCAGTCATCCAAGGCGACTCCGCTCGGCGCCGTCGCCAAGTTCGCCACGGCCGGCAAGACGACGCCGAAGAAGGACATCGCGCTGCAGGCGATCGCCTACGGCTACGTGTACGTGGCCAGGGTCGCGATGGGCGCCGACCCGCAGCAGACCCTGCGCGCCTTCCGCGAGGCCGAGGCGTACGACGGGCCATCGCTGGTGATCGCCTACAGCCACTGCATCGCCCAGGGCATCGACATGCACGACGGGCTCGGCCAGCAGTACCGCGCCGTGGCCAGCGGATACTGGCCGCTGGTCCGCTACGACCCGCTGCTGCGCACGGAAGGCGGCAACCCGTTCATGCTCGACTCGCCGCGGCCGCGCATTGGGCTGACTGACTACACCCAGCGGGAACTGCGGTACCGCACGCTCACCAACACCGACCCGGCCGAGGCCGAGCGGCTGGCCGGCCTGGCCCAGGAAGCTGTCGACCAGCGCTGGGACACCTACGAGGAAATGGCTACCCGCGGCGCGCACCGGTTCCCGGCCGACGCGCGGAAGGAACGCTGATGGACCTGTCAACCAGCTACCTGGGCCTGACGCTGCGCAACCCGCTCGTCGCCTCCGCGTCGCCGCTCTCGAACACCATCGACGGCGTCCGGCGGCTGGCCGGCGCGGGCGTCGGCGCCGTCGTGCTCTACTCCCTGTTCGAGGAGCAGGTGCGCCGGGAGGCGGAACGGAACGCCCGGCTCGCCGAGGCCGGCACCGAGAGCTTCGCCGAGTCGCTCTCCTACTTCCCGGCCGAAGCCGCGGAGGCCAGCGCGGCGGAAGAAGAAGGCCCGCGCCGCTACCTGAGCCTGCTCGAACGCGCCGCGGCCGCGGTGGAGATCCCGGTCATCGGCAGCATCAACGGCGTCACGCCGGGGGGCTGGACCAGTTACGCGCGAGCGATGCAGGACGCGGGCGCGGCGGCGATCGAGCTCAACATCTACTACGTGCCCGGCGACCCGCACATCTCGGGCCGCGACGTCGAGCAGCGGCACATCGAGATCCTGCGGGCAGTGAAGGCCGCGGTGACCGTGCCGGTAGCGGTCAAGCTGAGCCCGCACTTCAGCTCGACCGGCGAGGTCGCGCTCCGGCTGGACAAAGCCGGCGCGGACGGGCTGGTGCTGTTCAACCGGTTCCTGCAGCCGGACATCGACCCGGAGATCATCGCCGTGGTTCCCGCGGTGGATCTCTCCAGCCCGTCCGAGGCCCGGCTGCCGAGCACCTGGATCTCGATCCTGCGCCAGCGGGTGCGTGCCTCGCTGGCCGCGACGACTGGCGTCGACGGGCCAACTGACGTGGTCAAGTATCTGCTAGCAGGCGCGGATGTCGTGATGACCGCGTCCGCGCTGATCCGGCGCGGCCCGGAATATGCGGCTGTCCTGCTGGACGGCCTGTCCGAATGGATGGTGCGCAAGGGATATGCCTCGGTCGGCGACATGCGCGGCATGCTCGCCGTGCCCCCCGGCGCTGACCTGGCCGCTTTCCAGCGCGCAGGCTACGTGCAGGCAATGCGGGACGCCAACAGCGCCACCGGCCCGTGGTGACCGGCCGCCGGCACTGAGCCCGCTGGCGACCGGCCGCCGGTGCTGAGCTCGCCAGGTCGAGACGATCCGGTTTCCCTTGCCCGGCGCACGCCAGGCCACCGGCGAGCAGATCCGGGCACGCATCGAAATGATCCGCCGCTGGGCGTCATCCGGCCGCTGACGCGGCTGCCGGTTGATACCGTTCATTGACTAGGCTGATCCACCTATCCCAGGTCAACTTAAGGCTGGCGCGACTACATGCTGGACAAGCGTTTCATTCGGGACAATCCCGATGCGGTGAAGGAGGCAATCCGGGTCAAGGGCATCGACCTCGACGTCGATGAGCTGCTCCACCTCGACCAGCTTGCCCGCAAACTGCAGTTCGAGGTCGACGAGGCCCAGGCCCGGCGAAAGGCGTTCTCCCGGGAGTTCGCCAAGGCGGACACCGAACGCAGGGCCGAGTTGCGGGCCGAGCATGCCGATTTCGACCGTCAGCTGAGCGAACTGCGGGAGCGGCTTGCCGAGACCAGCACGCGGCTGCAGGAACTGCTGCTGCTCACGCCCACGATCCCCTGGGAGGGCGCCCCCGTCGGCGCCGACGAATCGGCCAACGTGACCGTGAAGACCTGGGGCCAGCGGCCGGAATTCGGCTTCGATCCGCTCGACCACGTGGACATTCTCGAGCAGCGCGGCTGGGCGGAGTTCGCCCGGGCCCGTAAGGCCTCCGGCGAGCGCGCCTACGCGCTGACCGGCGACATGGTACTGCTGGAGCGCGCAGTCCATTCCTATGCGCTGGACCTGCTGCGAGCCAGGGATTTCACTGTCATCTCGGTGCCGTCGCTTGTTAAGGAAGCCCCGCTTATCGGCAGCGGCATGTTCCCGAAAGGCCGCGAGGAAACGTACGCGCTGCCTGCTGATGACTTGTTTCTTGCCGGAACGGCGGAGGTAGTGCTCGTCGGGCTGCATGCCGGCGAAATCCTCGACTTCAAGCGGCTGCCTATTCGCTACGCCGGTATTTCACCGTGCTTCCGGCGTGAAATCGGCAGCGCGAGCCGTGACGTTCGCGGGCTGCTGCGGGTCCATCAGTTCGAGAAGGTCGAGCAGTTCGTCATCTGCGCCGCGGACGCGGCCCAGTCGGCGCACTGGCATGCCGAGCTGCTGTCCACGGCCGAGCGGATACTGCAGGACCTCGGGCTGCACTACGAGGTGGTGGAGTGCGCAACCGGGGACATGGGCCCCGGCAAGTTCCGGATGAACGACATCAACACCTGGTTTCCCTCGCTCGATCGCTTCCGTGAGACGCATAGCTGCTCGACACTGCACGACTGGCAGGCGCGGCGCGCGAACCTCAGGTACCGGGACACCGATGGAACGGTGCGGTTCGCGCACACGCTGAACAACACGGCGGTGGCCACGCCCAGGCTGCTGGCCGCCATCATCGAGAACTTCCAGACCGCGGACCGCGGCGTGCGGGTCCCGGCGGTGCTGCGGCCGTATCTCGGGAACCGCGAGATCCTTTAGCCCGCCCGCTAACGACGGGCGCCGGCGCCGCTCATTGCTTAAGTCGCAGTTATTTCGCAGTATTGCGGATAGCTGCCTTGCTGCCCTTGGCGTGCGTCATGTCCCCCTCTTGGGGGTCATGACAGCCGGCTTGTATTCGAATACCTTTATCTCGCACGACAATGGCTCGAGGACGGGTATCTCGAAGGGCCCCTATCATTCGGGAGGGGGATCCCGCTGCTAGGGGTGAGGGGGAAGATGCCCGTCCTCGACGGCCCGGTGATAGAGCTCGAGCTTGGTGGACGCCGCCCGCCCGGCCCGGGCGTATTTCTCCCGTACCCGGCCGACATACTGCTTGACCGTCTCCTCGCCGAGGCCCATCCGGCGGGCGACGGCCTTCATCGGCATGCCGGTGGCGTACAGCTGCAGCGCCCTGGTCTCCTGCGGGCTGAGGACCGGCCGGTCGGTGGCGTCGTCGGTGGCGAAGATGTAGGCGAGCCGGGGCGAGATCCAGTCCTGCCCGGCGGCGACGGACCTGATGGCCGCCCGCACCTGGGAGGTCTCCTCGTCCTTCAGCACGTAGCCGAGGGCCCCGGCGCGCATGGCGGCGCGGACCGCCAGCGGCCGGTCGGAAGCGGCCAGCACGAGGACGGCGGGGCCGGCCTCGAGGATCGCTGCCACGTTGCGCTGCACGGTGGTCCCGTCGCCGAGTTCGAGATCGAGCAGCACGACGTGCGCGTGGCGCCCTGGCCCGGCGAGGAGCGCATCGACGGTCCCCGCCGTGCCGACGAGCCTGATGCCGCTCTCGGCGGCCATCACCCAGGCGGCGACCCCGTCGAGGACGATGGGGTGGTCGTCCACGGCCGCGACGTCGATGACGCCGGGCGCGGCATCGCCCTTCGCCGCGGCGCCCGGCCGGCCGGGACCGCCCGCCGCCCCGCCGGGCCCGCCTGCTGCCGGGGCCGAGGCAGCCTCCTTCGTGACTCTGGCCGTGCCGGGGCCGCCTTCCGTGACGCCGATCACGCCGGAACCGCCTTCCGCCAGCGGACCTCAAGGCATCCCACGCCAGTGTCGTCGATGTCGACCGCCGCGCGCCAGCGTGCCGCCGCGGGCACCGTCCGCCTCAGCTCGGCCACATCCGGCGCTGCCCCCGGTGCCCGGTCGAAGGTCACGAACAGCTCCACGTAGTCCCCGGAGGCAAGAACGGTGAGCACCACCGGATGCGGCGGCAGCGCGCTCAGCACGGCATCGACCGCCGCCAGGGTCGCGCCAGCTACCTCTGGCGTGGACCGTCCCGGGTCGCCCACGACCTGAACTTCCATGGCCACGCCCCGTGCCCTCGCGGCGCGCAGCGCTGGCTCCAGCTCAGCCAGCAGGCCGCCAGCGTCCTGCGGCCGGTCGGTGAGCGCCCGCCGCAGCGTCGCCGCGTGCCGGGCGCAGCGCTGCCGCACGTCGCTGTCGGCCGGATCCAGATCCCCGTCGGCGATGCCGCGCAGCAGCGGCAGCGCCTCCACCTCCAGCAGGGCGAGCCGCTCCCGCCGGTCCTCGTGGACCGCGGCGGCCGCGGCCCGTTCGGCAGCTAACCGGCTGGTCAGAGCGGCACGGCGGGCGGCCATCCCGGCGTGGGTGCGCCATGTCGGCTGGAGCGCGGAGAAGACGACGAGGATCAGGACGATCGCGTAGGCGGTAGCGGAGAGCCGCGCCAGGCTCAGCGAGGTTACGCCGAGCACGTGGATGGTGAAGACGGCGTGCGCGGCGAAGACAGCCAGCGCCCCGGCGATCCACTCCCAGGCCGGACGGCTTAACGCGACGAAGGCGAGCAGCCAACCTGATCCGACGACCGACCAGTCGACGGTTCCGGAGGCGAGGTGCACGCGGCGCTCCCAGCCGACGATCGCGACCGCGGCGACCGCGATGGCGATCGCGGCCGCCGCCTCCGCGCCCGTGAAGCCGCCGGTGCGGGCCCGGGGCACCAGCCATACCGCGGCCGCGAGCAATCCGAACCACACCGCGACCGGGACGGCGGGCTGGCGGAAGTCGTGCAGGTAGGCCAGCACCTGGACAAGGACGGCGAGCTGCCAGACCGCTGCCACCAGCCCGGCCATGCGCGGCAGCTCGTACTCCTGTGCCTCTCCCAGCACCGGGCTCCGGCTCACCATGGCAGGCCCGCCCGCTCGGGCGCGCGGGCAGCGGCGGCCTGGCCGGCCGGGCCCGGCGATCCGGTCCAGTACATGATCACCTTGGTGCCCTCGCCCGGTGCCGACTGCACATCCGCCCGGCCGCCCCAGTCGGCGAGGCGCTCGATAATGGACCGCCGCAGGCCCAGCCGGGCCGGGTCGACGCTGCCGGGATCGAATCCCGCACCATGGTCGCGCACCGTCACCCGGATGCCCCCTGGCTGTGTTCCCGTCCCGGCATGTCCTGGGCCGTTCCCGCCCGGGCCCCTGCCAGTTCCGTCCGGTGCCACCGGGCTGACTTCCACCCAGGCCTCGCCGGTTCCGGCATGGCTGGCCACGTTCACCAGCGCCTCACGCACCGCCTGCGCCATCGCGACCGAGACCGGCACCGGGATGGCCGGCACGCTGGCCGGCGGGCATGGCCGGGATCCTGTCGCGGCACCGGTGACCTGGCCGTCGCGCACTCCCCCGGCCAGTGCGCCGCCGCCCTCGACCTCGACATGCACGTCCAGGCCGCAGGCGCGCATCTCGGTGGCCACCGCCTCGATGGCAGCAAGGAAACCGCCGTACAGCCGCCGTGCCGCCCAGCCCGGCCCGGCACTCCCCGGCGGCCCGGCCTCCCGCGGATCGCCCGGATCGCCGAGTACGTACTCCATCAGCGTGACGTCGTGCCGGCACCGGCCGACCACCCCGCGTGCGTCGCCGCCGGCCCCGCGCGCGAGCGCCGTCATCGTGTTGAGCACCGTGTCGTGCAGCAGGCGCTCGTGCTCGCGACGCTCGATGTCCCTGGACAGCAGGACGTACTGGTCGCGGGAGTCGCGGTCAGCCAGCGCCAGGTCGGCGTCCGCCGCGGCGGCCCACCGGTGCAGCGACCAGGCAGCGGCCCAGGCAACGGCGGCCACGGTGAGCAGCAGGACAGCGGCGGCGGCCGGCGAGGTGCTGGCGGAACCGGGTCCCGGCGACATGATGGCGCCCGCCCAGTACGCCGCCGCTGACATCAGCGCCAGCGGCGCGGACACGGCGGTGGGCGCGAACCAGGCAGGGACGACGAGCTGGCCGGCCATCACGATGTACAGCCAGTTGGAGGTATCGCCGCGCATGGCGGCGGGCACGCACCACATGGCGCCGAGCGCGAGGGCCGCGTGCACGCCCGTGTCCAGCCCGGCCAGCTGCCAGCCTGGCCAGCTGCGCCGCAAGCGGGCAACGATGACGGCCGCCCAGGCCACCGCCACCGCAGGCCCGGCGAGCCGCCGGGGATCGGCGCTGTAGAACGAGTGCCAGATGATGACCTGAAGGGCGATATAGCCGACCGCAATGCAGCGGATGGTCAGCGCGGTCCTGGCTGCCACCGACCGCACGGTCGCCATCGCAGGGCCGACCGGTGCGCTGCCGGAGGCGCCCGCCTTCCGCCACCGCGCTAAGTACGCGGGTGGCCACATGACCACGATGATATGACCAAAACGGGACGTGGGCGGAGGAATGAAGCCTGGCCAGGCAGATGGCCAGCCCGGGAAGGACGCCGGCCAGGGGAATGACGGCTAGCGCGGCGATCAGGACAAGCCGCGCCGCGGTAGCCCCTGCTGGCGCCCAATCCTGCCATGATGGCCAGGTGCCCGATGACACGCCGCCGCCAGATACCCGGCGAGATCGCCTGTGGACCGCCGCGGAGGCCAGGAACATCCCGCTGCGGGCCATCCTGGCTGCCGTCGCGGTCGTGGTCGCGGTCTACATGGCCGGAAAGCTGATCTACCGCCTGCGGGACATCCTGCTTCTCATGATCGTCGCCGGTTTCGTGGCCGTGCTGCTGAACCCGCTGGTGCTGGCGGTACAGCGCTGGGGCGTCCGGCGGCGCGGGCTGGCCGTTGCCATCGTGACCTTGTGGGGCCTGCTGGTCTTCGCCGGCCTGGCGATAGCGTTCGGCTACCCGCTGGCCAACGGGATCAGTCATCTTGCCGATGACCTGCCCTCGTACGTGAGCCAGGTGCAGCACGGCAAGGGCTGGCTCGGGCACCTGGTGCGCAGGTACCACGTGCAGGCGTGGGTGCAGAGCAACGCGCCCAAGCTGACGAGTCTCGGGCAGGGCCTGGCGAAGCCGGCCCTCACCCTGGGCAAGGGCGCCATCTCGCTGGTGATCGCGCTGCTCACGATCTTCGTGCTCGTGCTGCTCCTGCTGCTGGAGGGCCCGAAGATGCGGACCGGCCTGCTCGGCCTGATGTCACCGGCCCGCGCGGAGCGCTACTCCCGGGTGGCGCACGAGGTCAACCGCTCGGTCACCGGCTACATGCTCGGGAACTTCCTGACCTCGCTCATCGCCGGGATCGTGGTGTTCGTGACCTTGCTGCTGCTCGGCGTCCCGTTCCCGTTCCTGTGGGCGCTGTGGGTGGCGCTTGTCGACTTCCTGCCAATGGTCGGGGGCGCCCTGGCGGGCATCCCCACCGTGCTGTTCGCGGCCGGGCACTCGCTCACGGCGGGCATCATCACGCTGATCGTGTTCCTCACCTACCAGCAGATCGAGAATCACGTGCTCAACCCGGTGGTGATGAGCAAAACCGTGCGGGTCAACCCGCTGCTCGTGCTGGTATCCATCCTGGTGGGGGCATCGATCGGCAGCTGGATCGGCGGGATCTTCGGCGCCTTCGTGGCGGCCTTGCTGGCCATTCCCGCCGCGGGCGCGATCCAGGTAATGATCCGCGAGGTCTGGCAGACCACCGCGCCGGATCGGCCCGCGGAAGCGGCTTCCCCGCCTGCCGAACCCGGCCAGCCCTCGGCAGGCGCGGCGGCATCCACCGCGGACATTCCATGATCACGGGCCGCTAGGGCTTGCGGGCGATCAGGATGTCTCGCACGATCGCCTGATCCACGCGGTGCCTGAACGCGAGGTATGGCCCGGTGTCCATTGTCTCGAGCCCGGCGCTGGCGAGGATCTGCGCCGCCTGGTCGCGCGGCGCGACCAGGGTGTTCCAGGCGATTCCGAGCGCGCCGCCATTGCGCAGCAGCCTGGCCCACACCGGAACGGCGTCCGCGAGCAGGTCGAGCGGGCTTCGCGCGCGGCCTTTCGCGGCGGTCCGGCTGCCATGCTGGACGCCGTACGGCGCGTCCGTCACCAGCAGGTCGAACGCGGCCGGCTTGAAGAACTCCAGGGCCCTTGTGGTGTCGGCGTTGACCACGTCCAGGTGCTGGGTGGCACCAGCCTGGTATTCCTCTCTCGTCGCCGCCAGGCTGATCTGCAGGCGCCGGGCGATCACCTGCCTGTTCCGCCGCACCGGCCCGCGGAAGTCCGCATGGTGCTTGATCCTCTTGCGTTTCAGCCACGTCTGGATGAAGGCCGTGTACGCCTCGAAGTCCTGCTGGTCGAGATCCACGCCCGCCGCGTCGTACCCGAGCATGAGAGCCTGGTTGAGCGCGGTTCCGCGACCGCACAACGGGTCGATCACGGCGAATTTCCGGTCCAGCATGTCGCGTGCGAACGCCGACGACAGCAGGGTCACGTTGAGCAGCAGCCTGGTGAACTGCTCGTTGGTCTTGCCCTGGTACTTCTGGATGGTGATCAGGTCGTCGTCGAACCGGCCGAGAGAGCGGAGCTTGACCGGCCGGAGCAGGCCGCCCTCGACCCGGAACAGCGCGTAGATCGACGAGAGGTTCGCGAGGAACTCGGCGTCCCGGCCGGCCAGGTCGGCAGCGAACGTGATGTAAGGCACGCCGCCGATCGTGCTCGCGGTCAGGCCGGTCAGGCGGCCGCCGAGGACGGACCGGCTGAACACCTCAAGCTCGGCCTGCGTCAGCGCGACCGACGCGTTCGCGTAGACGCGGTTGGCCGAGGGCATGATCAGCAGCGCGTACCGGGCCATGAACCCCTTCACCGGCGCGGGACCAGCGATCGCCGGCCTGTGCGCGCCCATCCTACGATCGGGCGGCCCGGGCGCGCGGCCGCCCCGCGGTCTGCTACTGATGACCTATGACTGCGGGCGAGCGACGACTGCTGGCGACGATGCCGCTGCATGCGATCACCGCCACCCGCGGCGAGGCCGGGCTGCGGGAGCGGCTCGCGCTGGAGATCGCCGGCTTCCCCGACGCCGAGCGCGAGCGGATCGGGCGCGCGCTGGAACTGGCCGCCCGGCTGCACGCCGCCGACCGGCGGCAGCGCGAGCCCTACGTCAGCCACCTGCTCCGGGTCGCCATCAGGATCATCAGCCACTACCGGATCAGCGACCCCGACGTGATCTGCGCCGCGCTGCTGCACGACGCCGTCGAGGACCATGCCGCGGACCTGGCCCCCGGCGGCGGCCAGCCCGAGGCCATCGCGGCGCTCGCCGCGCAGTTCGGCACGCGGGCCGCCGGACTGGTGGCCGCCGTCACTAACCCGGAGAACGGGCCATCGGCCGGCAGCCACCAGCGGTACCGCGAGCACGTCGCGGCCAGCCTGGAGGCCAGCCCGTGGGCGCGGGTCATCAAGATGTCCGACTTCACCGACAACGGCGTCGGCCTCATCCACACCACCGGCCCCAGGACCGAGACGCTCGCCCGCAAGTACGCCCCGCTGGTGCCGGTGCTCGCCGAACTCATCACCCGGCCGGACACCCCGCTCGGCGACGACGTCAAGGCGCGCATCCTGGGCCAGCTCGACCGCGCCCGGGAACGGTTCGCGGCGATCCTGCGTGCCCCGGACCGGTAAAGTCGCACCGCGCGGATGTCCCGCGGCGGGCTGGCTGCCGGGCGCTAGCCGCGGCGACCGCGAGCGCGCCGCTTGCCCTCGTGCATCGCCTGCACCCGGGCGATGGGGATCGTGTGACCCTCCTCGATCAGGCCGGCGGGCAGCGGCTGCGCGGCGGGCATCAGGCTCGCCCACGGATCAGCCTCGCCGAGCAGCCGCGCCGCGGTGCGCACGGTGAAGTCGGCGGGCACGACCTGATCAAGATCCTCCCAGCGCACCGGGAACGACACCGGCACGCCGGGCCTCACCCGCGGGCTGTAGGCGGCCACCACCGTCGCCCCGCCAGCCCTGGTCGAGTCGAGGAACACCTTGCCTTCGCGGTCTTCCCGGATGAACGCCGTGGTGGCGAGCGCCGGGTCCAGCCGCTCGGCGCGGGCGGCGATCGCGCGGGTGGCCGCGGCGACGTCGTCGCCCGCCGCCTCCGCCTCGATCGGCACGAACACGTGCACGCCCTTCGCGCCGCTCGTCTTCACCGCGCCGGCCAGGCCGGCCTCGGCCAGGACCTGGCGAACCAGCCAGGCCGCGCGGACGGCCAGGCTGAACGTGTCCGCGGACGGCGGGTCGATGTCGAGCACCAGCTGCACCGGGTCATCCCGGTGGCCGATGCGTGCCAGGGCCGGGTGATACTCCACGGCACGCTGGTTGGCGAACCAGAGCAACGTGCGGCGATCGTTGCACAGCGCGTAGGACACCTCGCGCTTGGAGCTCTCGGCCCACAGCCGCACCGTCCGCACCCACGGGGGGGTGTACTTCGGGACGTTCTTCTGCATGAACGGCGGCTGGCCGCGGAGCACCCTGATCACCGACAGCGGCCGGTCCCGCAGCACCGGGATGATCCGGTCGCTGACCGCGTCCAGGTAGTCCACCAGATCCCGCTTGGCCGCCGCCGCCCCGTCGAACAACGGCTGATCGAGATTGGTCAGCGACACCCCGCCGCGCTGCTCGCCGCCGCTCATCCGGTCACCGTCCGGCCGCCCGGCTCGCCGCGCCCGGCTCCGGCCGGGCACCAGGCCGCCTGGGGCATGCGCACCGCCAGCCCGGCGCTACGCGTGTACCGGCGGGCGTCGCTGCGCCCATGGCGCTGCCTGCTCAAGCTGGCTGGCCACCTGGATCAGCACATCCTCGCGGCCGTAGGCGGCGACCAGCTGCACGCCGACCGGCAGGCCGCCGGGTGTCCAGTGCAGGGGCAGGCTCACGGCCGGCTGTCCGGTCATGTTGAACTGCGCGGTGTAGGGGATGAAGCTGACCACCCGCCGCCCTTCCGCCGCTGGCCCGGCCACGGTGAACCAGCCAAGCTCGGGCGGCGGCGCGCCCAGCGTGGGCGTCACGAGCAGATCGTGACCTGCCCACCAGCCCGCCATCCGCCGCGCCCACATGCCGAGCCACTCCCGGCTCTGCAGGTACGCCACGGCGCCGAGCGCCTTGCCGCCCTCCCGGTAGGCGGCGTTACGGGGCTCGATCTCCGCATCGCCGACCGGGCGGCCGAGCAGCCCCTCGAAAGCCTGGAACGTCGTCTCGACATCGGCAGCGATGATCGAAGTGAAATGGCCGATGAACTCCGGCTCGAACATGGCCGCGGGCGCGGACTCCTCGACATGGTGGCCGAGCGACTCCAGCAGCCGGGCGGCGCCGGCCACCGCGGCGCGGCATTGCGGATCGTCGAGGTAGCCGTCGCCGGCCGCCCGGTCGAGCACTCCTATCCGCAGCCGGCCCGGGTCAGCGCCGACCTCGTCCGCCAGCGGGCGCGGCAGCGGCGGCGCGTAGTACGGCTCGCCTGGCATGCGCGCGCTGATCACGTCGAGCACGCCGGCCGCGTCACGCACCGTCCGGGTCACGGCGCCATCGATGGTGCCGCCGGCCCAGGCTTCCCCGATCACCGGGCCCTGGCTGACCCGGCCGCGGGTCGGCTTGAGCCCGACCAGCCCGCACTCGCTGGCCGGGATCCGGATCGATCCGCCGCCGTCGTTGGCGTGCGCTACCGGGACCATGCCGCTTGCTACCGCGGCCGCTGACCCGCCGGACGAGCCGCCCGTGGAGTGACCGGGATTCCAGGGATTGCGGGCCGGCCGGAAGCTCTTCGCCTCGGTTGTCACCGTGGTGCCCAGTTCCGGCACGTTGGTGCGGCCGAGCGGGACGAAGCCAGCTGCCCGAAACTGCTCGGCCAGGTAGGACGTCACCGGCCAGGGAAATTCGCGCAGCGGCCCGAGGCCGAACGCCGTCGGCTCGCCCTCGACCAGGCAGCCAAGGTCCTTGAACAGCATCGGGACGCCGCGGAACGGGCCATCGGGCAGGCCGCTGGCGGCATCGCGCCGCGCCGCATCGAACCGGGCCCGGATGACGGCGTCCAGCTTCGGGTTGACCGCCTCGATCCGGTCGATGGCCGCCGCTACCAGATCTTCGGGACTGATCTCACCGCTGCGTACCAGGTCGGCTTGCGCCGTGGCGTCCAGCCAGGTCGTCTCCGTCACCCCATGCACGCTACCCGCCGCCCGCAGCGGGAGTTCCCGGCGCCGCCGGGATTCCGCGGGGCTCAGCTGGCCCGGTCAGGCTGGTCAGCTGGCCGCCTTGACGGCCGCGATCCCCGATGCCCAGTACATCGCGGTGGGGAAGGTCGCCGAGAAGGCCTGCGCGAACGGCGAGCTCAGCACCCGGGAGCCGGTTACCACGCTGGCCACCGAGGCGCCCGTGGTCTGCTGCGGCTGGGCGGTGAAGCCGGGGGCGTTGACGGTCATCGCCTCAGCATTGCCGTGACCAGCGACAAAGCCAACCAGGAGCTCGTTCCCGGCCGCCGGGGTGATCGGGCCGGAATTCGCCGCAGCGCTGGTATTGGACAATCCCGCCGAGGTGTCCAGCGGGCTGGCCGTCGCCACGCCGGCGAACTCCTGGACCTCCACGGCGGTATTCACGACGGTCCCCAGGTGCACGGTCACCGCGGTGGTGGAGGCCGCGTTCGGCGAGTACCACATCTCACCGTCGGAATTGTGGCCGGAGACGCTGAAGGCGCCTATCCGGGTCCACGGGTTGCCCGCCGCGTCGGTGACCGAGGTGATGTTATTGGTGGCGCCGGTGTAAACGCTGGTGCTGCCCGAGCAGCAGTTGTACGTGCCGTTCGCGTAACTGCCGTTGGAGCTGGAGACCGCCAGATCCTGCGTCCAGGTGGTGATGTCGGTGTGCGAGGTGCCGCTCAGGCCGTGATTGCCGACCGCGGTGAACAGCGGCACGCTGCTTCCGGCCACCGTCCAGAAGCTCGGCCCGACAATCGCGCTGGTGCTTCCTCCGGTCTGCTGCAGTCGCCGTAGTTGGTCTGGCTGCCCGACGGGTATCCGTTGTCGCCGACGGTCACCGCGAACCTGGCGCCGCTGGCTGCGACCTGGGAGTACAGGTTTGCCTGATCCGGGTTGTCCCCGTTGGCGTCCACCATGCCCGCAGTCACCGAAGACGTCGAAGGTGAACGGGGCGGTGCTGCCGGCGGCGGCCTGGGTGGTGAACGCCGGCGACGGGTTCGAGTCAGTCCCGGCCAGCAGCGGCCGGGAGCAGTAGCTGCCCTGAGCCGGCCGTGTCAGGGCCGCCTTCCACTGGTACTCCTTGACCGTTCCCACCGTGATCAAGGACGCGTTGCGGGCGGCGGTCATGGTATTCGACAGCGTGCAGGTCCCGCCGGACACCGGGCCCCATTGCAGTGAGCCGGTGGTGGCCGAGTGATCGGTGGCCCAGTTCACGTTGACGTGCAGGGCTACCAGGTCGTCAGGTACGGCGCGCGGGTGAGGTGCGATTGAAGCCGGTGGCCGCCTGGGCCGCGGAGGCGTTCGCCACGGCGCTGGCGGCTAGCAGTGCGACGATGATCCCCGCGGCCAGCCGGCCCGGCCTTAGCGGCATGCGTCGACGAATCGTCCGAGCAGTGGCCATGGCCTTGGTTCCCTCCCCCCGCTACGCCCCGTAATCAAACTAGCGTAACGGGGGCGTTTCCAACAGGCTAATAGTCGGCAAAGTCGCTGATAGCCCGATTTACCGGCCTGAACGTAACCCCGGCGCCAGGATGATCTTACCGGCCGAACTGAGATGTTCTGGGTTGGCCGCCCGTGAGCATATGGGCTTGGTGGGGTGCTCGGCGAGGATCCGGCGCGCGCTGGAGGGCGAGATCGCGCTGACCAGACCCCGGCCGACCAGTTCGGCGCCAGCTCCGGCGCCCCGAGGACGCCTTCCCCGGACGCAACCGCCGGACAGCCCTCGGCCCCCCGCCCGCCGCCATGCCAGGCTCAACGCCACGGCCACCGCCTATGTCTTCAAGTTCGATCGCAGGCACCCGAAGATCATCATGCGGTGGCCGTCTCACACCACAGGGCGACTACGCCGGACAAGACCGGTGATCTCGGTAAGGCCGGACAACCGAGGTTAAACGTCAAGCTTTGAGTTATAGCGGGGCTGAATCCGGCCCGCAGGACCGACCGGCCGTTGATTAGGCACTGGCCAAAATGATGCTGGTCAGCGAGTCTTGTGACCGAAGTCAAACTGGCCATTGACAGGGGCTCTGTCCCGTGCCAATGTCCAAGTCACTCCAATCGCGCGTACCTGAGTTGCAGGTGTCAGACGTTGGGAGAGGCGCGATACGCAGAAATCTCATCCGACAGTTCGGAGAGTTGGCCCACGTTCTACGGTGCGACCCGCACCCATTACAGGACAGGGTTCGTCTACGAGAAGTACTTGGTCGAGTGCGACGGCTACCAGACCCAGGTCAACAAGTTCGCGGGCGGCACCACCACGGCAAGCGCAACCCCGCCATCCGCTTCGTATTGCCGATGGTTCATGGCAGGTTCCACCTTCAAGAAGTACTCGTCATCGGCCTTCACGTACTCAGGCGGCGTGGACATCTCCGGGACTATCGGCATCGACTTGAGCGCGCACACCGGGTACTCGACCAGCGCCGAGCTCAAATACAAGTTCAACACGGGCCACGATCTGTGCGGGACAGATGATTACCCAGGCGGGACTCCGAAACGCCTTGTCGCAGGTACAGGCTAGGACGCGGCTGGCAGGCGCCTGGCTGGCCGTAGGGCTGCTGGCAGGCGCCCTGCTAGCAGGCTGCGATTCGGGCAACGCCGTGAACACCGGCCCGTTCGGCAACGGCGGCGTATGGGGAGAGGAGTGCGTCCCCGTCCCCCGCGGCGCGGTCTTGTCCTACGGCGGGGACGAATTCCGGAACAGCGGCGGGGCGATCGCGACGATCAGCAAGGTGGCTCTCGCGAACCCTCGCGGGATAAGGATGCTCGCCGCGTACGTGGTGCCGGTCACAGGGCATTTCTTGTACGGCGTCTGGCCCGGATACCCGCCGACCGCGCACATGCAGGCAGGGGTGCGATGGTCGCAGCGGCAGCAAGCGGACGGTGCGACTGTCCCACCGTCGCGAGATGGGCATGACGTGACGAACCTTGTGCTCGTGCTCAAGCCGACGGCGAAGACGGGCTGGGCTAGAGGTATCGATGTGTGGTACCGGGAGTCCGGGCAGCATTACCACCTGCGGACGGCGACCCGGATCCGTCTTCTGGCTGGCGTGTCGGCATGCCCCCAGTAAAGGTTGTAGTCCGATCCAGGGGGTTTTCGCCGACGCGGGTAGCTGATCAACCATCTGGCATCGTGACAGGATCGCACCAGCATTCCCGGTGTCAGACTAGACCACATGCTTGCGGCGGCCAGCGAACCCGGCCCGCGGTGGACGGCTAGCGTGGCCTCGGTTCAGTCGGGCGGCCTGTGCGTCTGGTGCACTGCGAGTACGTGCACCGAACCGCGGTTTCCATCAGCGCGCCGCCAAATGGATCGCCGAGCAACTGCAGGGTCGCAGAGAAAACCTTCTGACCCGTGGCGCTCAGGCGCCGCGGTTCAGGTCAGGCGCCGCGGTTCAGGTTAGGCGCCGCTCGGTAGCCCACCGCGTTAGCTGGTGCCGGGTCGAGAGCTGGAGCTTCCGCAGCACCGAGGAAACATGGCTCTCGACTGTCTTGACGGAGATATAGAGTTCCCGCGCTATGTCCCGGTAGGTGTAGCCCCTGGCGATCAGCCGCAGGACCTCCCGCTCACGCGGGGTCAGCTGGTCGAGTTCGGGGTCGAACGACGGACGGTCCGCACCGGCCGCCGGAAGGGCGGCGAAGGCGTCAAGGACGAACCCGGCCAGCATGGGCGAGAAGACAGAGTCACCGGCCGCGACCCGGCGCACCGCGTCCACCAGGCCGGCAGCGGAGATCGTCTTCGTCACGTATCCCCGCGCGCCCGCCCGGATGACCGCGATCACGTCCTCGGGAGCATCCGAGGCGGACAGGGCGAGAAAGCGGACCTCCGGGTGCGCTGCCCTGATCGCCGTCACCACCGCCTGCCCGCCCCCGCCGGGGAGGTGCACGTCGAGCAGGACGACATCCGGGAGGGACTCAGCGATCAGGGCGATCGCTGGCTCGACATCGTCCGCCTCGCCCACGATCTGGACGTGGTCGCTGAGCTCGGACCGGAGTCCGGAACGAAACAGGCTGTGATCGTCAACGAAGAAAACCCTGGGCTTGCCGCCGGGAACCTGCGAACCGGGCGCGTTCACGCGCGGCTCGGCTGGCGTTTTCCGGCGCGGCGGGGCATCGTCAGGGATACCTCGGTACCCTCGCCGTGGACACTGCGGACGGCAGCGGAACCGCCGCGGCGGGCCATCCTGGCGTGGACCGACTCGGCCAGCCCCTTCCGGTCATCTGGTACCGCCGCAGGGTCGAACCCCCGTCCGCGGTCCCGCACGAACAACGACACCTGCGCCGGCTCGACCTCCGCGAAGAGCGAGACAACGTCGGCGCCAGACCATTTCACCGCATTGACCGTCGCCTCACGCCCGGCCGCCAGCAGGGCGGCCAGGTCGTCATCGAGCGGGCAGTCTCCGACAGTGACGGCATCAACTGCTACCCCGTGCTGAGCTTCCACTTCCTGCTGGATCAGCCGCACGCCAGCCGCGAGCGTCATGCCCTGACCGGCCATCGAACCCGGCGCCCGGCCGCCGAACAGCCAGTTGCGCAACTCGCGCTCCTGAGCCCGCGCCAGCTGGATGACCTGCTGGGGCTCGGCCGCGCGGCGCTGGATCAGCGCGAGTGTCTGCAGCACCGAGTCGTGCACCCGCACGGCCATGTCGGCCCGCTCTTCCGCCCGGATCCGGGCCTGACGCTCGGCGACCAGGTCACGGGCGATGCGCAGCCACCAGGGGCCCAGCACCACCACGATCGCGGCAACGACCAGTGCCACCCCGCCCAGCGGCCGGAGCACGGCCCGGTTCGCATGCCCGGACGCCACCGTGAACAGGCCCGCGGCCAGCAGCACGCTGGCGATCGACACTCGCGCCACGATCCTGGATCGCTGGCTGCCTTCGGTCAGGCCCAGCAGCGGCTCGGCGAGGCTCCGCATCGTCGCCTGCTCGTCCGCGGGGGCATTCCGCCAGATCAGGACGATACCGGCCAGGCTGATGCCCAGCGGCCAGGCGAGCGTGCCGAGCCAGCCGGCGCCGAGCACGGAAGCGATGAGAAGTACCACGACGAGCAGTGATCCCAGGCCGGCGACCAGCGCGATGCCGCGCCTGTCGGTCATCGCCTTGCTCGCGATGTTGCTGTTCTCGCCGACCGCGGGCACCATCAGCCAGGCCACGACATAGGCTGCCGCGCCGAAGCCGCTCGCCAGCGCGGCGAGCACGAACACCGTCCGCACGGCCGTGACACCGAAGCCCGTGCGCGCGGCCAGGCCCGCCGCCACCCCGCCAGCCAGGCGGTCTTGCCGTGCGCGGCGTAGCGGCCCGCCGCTCCTGGCTCCCCTGCCCCACCGGCCGGGTTCTGGCGGCCGGAAGCGCCCGCGGCCAGGCCAGCGATCCCGCGGCTGCCTGCGGCCCGCTGGCCAGGACGGCCAGCGGCCGTCCCGGCCGCTGGCAGGTCGCCCGCGCTGGGCCGCGCCGGATCCTTCCTCCATATGCCCATCATCGCGCGATGCCGCCTGTCCGGCTATCCGGGCCAACCCTGAGCCTGCCAGCGGGCCATCAGGGTCGAATCGGGGGTCTTCCCGATCGACTGGCCGGGCCCGTGGCAGCACGCTGAAGACATGAACACAACCGCTACAGATCCAGCAGCCAGCACTCCCACCGCCGCCAGCCCCGAGGCCGGCGCGCACGACCGGCAGCCACTGTGCCGGCCGGTCCAGGACCGGATGCTCGCGGGAGTCGCCGCCGGCATCGCCCGCTACCTCGACGTGGACGTCACGGCCGTGCGGATCGTCCTCGCCGTCCTCACCGTTCTCGGCGGCGCCGGCGTGCCCATCTACCTGGCCGGCTGGCTGCTGATCCCCGAAGAAGGCACCGGGCAGTCCATCGCGGCCCAGTTCACCCAGTCCCGGCAAGCCCGGTAACGCTGACCATGCAGGTCCGCGCGGGTCAGCGCCTGCAGCCGCCCTGGCCCCGCGGATCCGCCAGTTCTCAGCCATTAGCCGGTTCATCCGTCGTCATTTCAAGCTCCGATCGGCGTCGCTGATCTTCCGCGTTCCGGACCTTGAAGCAACGCGGCACAAGACACAAGCGGGAGTTACGGATCTAGCGCCTGGCTATGCCGTAGATCGCTTCATCAACGCCATCCATAGCCGTTTCCATCGCGCGCACAAGCTGCTCAAGTGCCGCATCGTTGGGCATCTCCCCGGCTCCCCAGTAATTGTCGAACTCGAATCCGCTTCTGGAGATCACTTCGAGTGAGGAGTCCTCGCCGCGAACGACTGAATTCCGGCGCCGCCGCCACACGTGAAGGTCCTGCCAGGTTTCAGCGCTCCATCTCACCTGCACATCGCAGGCGTCGGAGAGTGCCTTGAGGTAGCCTTCAATCCTCGGGCCCTTCACGATTTCAGGTGCAGGCACGCCCGCCGTGGCCGCGGCTACCGCCAGGCAATCGGACAGGGCTGTTTCGAGAACGTCGAATAGATAAACGGGAATCTGGCCAATGAGCATAAAAGGCAATTCGTCCGGCACCGATTCAATTTCCGCTGCCAGGCCATCTTGAGTAGTGCCGTCCGGCCGATGCCACTGGGTGTCCTCGCGCGCCAGCGCTATGGATGTCTGCGCACCCGCACGGGCGGTCGTGATGAGCTGCCTGGCGGCCGCCGTCATCACCGGGATGGCTTGTCGTGCCGCGTAAAGCCTGACCCCGGCCCGGATAAGCGGGAGGCAAGCCGAACTCGGCCGCCAAGGCCCTTCATCGGCCATAATGTCTGGACTCATGCTGCCATGATGCAGCATGCCCGGGGGTGCTCCGCTGTGACAATGGGCCTGCGCGATCCCTGGATAGGCTCGGACCATGACTCCGCAGCAACACCTGGCGGATGCCGGCCTTAAGGCCATGAGCCGCGCGCACCGGGCGGCAAGATCGTCCTCAGGCCCTGAGACCAGTCACGAGCCGGGCAGTTGCCCCAGAGTCACCTGGAATGTGCTGGTGCTTCCTCCTGCCGTTGTCGCCTTGACCGGCACCCGCTGGCCGGGGCGCAGGTTGGCGAGGATCGCCGCCAGCGTCTCGGTGTCCGGGGTAGCCGTTCCGTTGACCGCGTTGATGACGTCACCGGCCCGCAGTCCGGCCTTCGCCGCTGGGCCGCCGGGCAGGACCGTGGCGATGCCGACTCCGGCGGGCTGGCCGTCAGGCCCCATCACCGTCTGCACCCTGACGCCGAGGGCCGCGCGGTGAGAGTTGGTGACGTGCCCGGTCCGGACGATCTGCCCGGCGATATCGGTCACGATATTGGAGGGGATGGCGAACCCTATGCCGGGCGCAGCGCCGCCCAGCTGCTGGTCGGTTGCCGCCAGCGTCGGGATGCCTACCACCTGGCCGGACAGGTTGACGAGCGCCCCGCCGCTATTGCCTGGGTTGATGGCCGCCGAGGTCTGGATCGCGTCCGGCAGCGTGGCCCCCGGCGATCCGCTTTCCTGCGGCTCGGACACGGTCCGCCCGATCGCCGAGATGATCCCGTCGGTAGCGCTGCTGGCCAGGCCGAGCGGATTGCCCATCGCGAGCACGATTTCGCCGACCTGTAGTTTCGAGGAGTCGGCAAAATGAGCGGGCACCAGGTGCGTCGCCCCGGTGACCTTGATCACGGCCAGATCATCCGGCGGATAGCTGCCCGCGAGCCTGGCCGGCAGCGGTGTCACCGAGCCAGCCAGGTAGACCCGGAATGCCGTAGCGCGGCCGACCACGTGGGCGTTCGTCACGATGTCACCTGCGGTGTCGTAGACCACGCCGGAGCCAAGGCCGGACGCGGTCCTGATCTCGACGACGGAGGGCAGTACCCGGTGGATCGTTGTGACGTACAGCCGCTGGAGGCCGACGGCACTCCCCGCAGCGGCGCTCGGGCTCGGGGTTGCCGCTGGCGCGGTGGATCCGCCGTTCGTGCACGCGGCGCACGCGAGCCCGAGCATGAGCGCCGTTATCGCGGCCGTCCCGGATCCTGGGGCTCGGTGACCGTGCTGGGGCCGGCGGCCGTTGCGGAGCTTGATCCGGTGCTCCGGCGGCCCCGGCGCGGGCGGGCAGGCAGTTGGCTTCAGCATGGACATCCCAGCTCATCCTCTCTCCCCGATCACGGTCGGGCGTCCGGCAGGATCCGGCACGGCTGAATGTCCCGCGCCAGCGTCACCAGGTCAACCTCAGCTCGCGAACAGCCGCCGCACGGTCCTGGCCTCGCCTGATGGACCGAACGCCGGCGGCGGCACTGCCTAGTAGGGTGACTTCGTGGGCAGAGCAGGCGGGATCATCGCTCACGGTGCGCTCTACATCTCGCTGCTGCTGACGCCGCTCGTCGTCGTCCTGGATGAACTCGACGCCGTCGGCCAGCTGACCATGTTCGTGCTGGCCGCCGCCGCGCTGATCCCGCTGTCGTGGCTGATCGGCGAGGCGACGGACAACCTGGCCCGGCATACCGGCCCCGGGATCGGCGGCTTTCTGAACGCGACATTCGGTAATGCGCCAGAACTGATCATCGCCACGATCGCCGTCTCGGGGGGATTGACCGAGATCGTCAGGGCGTCGCTTGTCGGCTCGATCGCCGGCAACCTCCTGCTCGTGCTCGGCTTCACGCTCCTGTTCGGCCAGGCGGGCTTCATCGACCGCAAGTCCGCCTATATCTCGCTCGGCCTGGTCGGGTTCACCACCCTTGTCGTGCTCGCTGCCGCTGCCCCCGGATTTCACGGCAATGCCGAGCGTCACTCGCTCGCCGAACTCTCCCTTCCGGTGGCCGTACTGCTGCTGGTCGTCTGCGTGACGGTGACACGGTATGCGCTGCACCGTCAGCGTGACCTGCACAGATCCACTCAGCCGGACGACACCGGCTGGCCATTGCCCGCCGCCCTCGCCGTGCTCGGCGCCGCCACGGTCGCGACCGCCTTCGTCAGCGAAACGCTAGTCGGCACGCTGCGAGCGTTCGCGTACTCGGCGCACCTCTCGGAGTTCTTCGTCGCGGTCGTGATCGTTGCCATCGTCGGGAACGCGACGGAGCACGGTAGCGCCGTGCTGCTGGCGCGGCGCGGCCGGGTCAAGCTGGCAGTCGAGATCCCGCTGGCCTCGGGCGCCCAGATCGCCGGACTGGTGATCCCCCTGATAGCCCTTATCTCCTGGGGCTTCGAGCCGCTGGCTCTCAGCTTCCGGCCGGTCGAACTCGCCGCCATGGGGGTCGCGGCAGCGCTTCCCGCGCTCGTCCTGCGGACCGGCAGGACGACCCGCGGCAGCGGGGCGATCCTGCTGGCCGCCTACTCGGTTCTCGTCATCGCCTCGTACCTGGTCGGCGACCGCTGACGCGGCTGTGCCCACCATCGACAGGAGCCGGAGCCCGGCGTTGCCGCGACGGATGCAGCCGGCCCGCCGAGGCTGCCACGCCGGTGACCGTCAGCAGCAGGCGACGACAGTATCAAAGCCTTCGGCTCCGCCTGGCCGCCCGGCGCGCAGCCAGGGCGGACGACAGTATCAGTGCCTTCGGCGTCCGCCTGGCCGCCCGGCGCGCAGCCAGGGCATTTAGTCCCGACGGGAATCATGGCCGCTGACGTCCCCCTGCGCGGGCCTTCCGTGCCTGCCATTCATCGGCTATCGTCGATTAACGATGAATGATGAAGCGCGGAGCTGGCCCCTGGACCGGGCAACAGCCGCCGAGTACGCCACCTGGTTCCGGGCCCTCGCCGACGCCACCAGGATCCAGATCGTCTCCTTGCTCGCCCGCCGCGGCGAGCCGATGAACGTCGGCCAGATCGTCGCTGCCGTCCATCTCGGCCAGTCCACCGTCTCCGCCCACCTCAAGGTGCTCGCCGAGGTGGGGTTCGTGCTCGCCGAGCACCGCGGCACCGCCAGCTACTACCTGATCAATGACATCTGCGTGCGCTGCTTCCCCACCGCCGCTGACATTGTGATGGGACGCCCCGTCCCCGCCCAGCCCTGCCCTGCCCGACAGCGCCGTCCTGAGGAGCGCCCAGTGACCACGGACCCCGCAGCCCGTGCCGACGGCATCCGGGATGCCGTTATCAGCCGTTACTCCGGCATGGCCAGGACGGCACTGGCCGGCGGCACTCCCATCGACTGCGAGCCTGACGCCTTCACCGCTGGCTGCTTCGGCGCCGCCGCGTACCCCGACGCCGCCCATGTTCCGGATGCGGCGCTGCGCGCCAGCCTCGGCTGCGGCAACCCGCTCGCGGTCGCTGACCTCAGGCCAGGTGAGACGGTCCTGGACCTCGGCTCAGGTGGTGGCCTGGACGTCCTGCTCTCAGCCCGCAGGGTCGGTCCGGCCGGCACCGCCTACGGACTGGACGCCAGCACCGACATGCTCGCCCTCGCGCGCGCGAACGCAGCGCAGGCCGGCGTAGCCAACGTCAGGTTCCTGCACGGCCACATCGAGGACATACCGCTGCCCGACGGACAGATCGACGTCATCATCTCCAACTGCGTCATCAACCTGTCCGCCGACAAGGCGCGCGTCCTCAGCGAAGCCTTCAGGGTCCTGCGGCCCGGCGGGCGGCTGGGCATCAGTGACGTCATCGCCGACGAAGGCATCAGCCTGCGACAGCGCGCCGAGGCCGAACAGCGAGTCGGCTGCACCAGCGGCACGCTGACCGCTGCCGAATACCGTGACCTGGCCGCGGCGGCCGGTTTCACCGGCATCAGCATCACCACTACCCACGACGCTGGCGGAGGACTCCGCTCCGCGATCATCCAGGCAGCCAGACCCGGCACGCGCGTCGACCACGCGGACCCGGAGCCGTAGGCGGGTGGTATCGCCCGATGATCCGGTACCTGGGCGTGATGGTTTCGCGTGCTACTCCCGGTCCAGGCGCAGCCGCTCGATGACCGCCTCCGGGCTTTCCGTTGCGACCCGGATCATCGCCCGGACCGCGTCCACCAGGGCGACGCGCGGCACGTCGAGCTCGACCGCGGCCGTGTCCGCCCACCGGGCAAGCTGCCGGTAGAGCTCGGGGCTCAGGTCCAGGGTCACCCGGACCGGCTTCGACCGGATCGCGGTCCGCCCGGCCGGGGCCGCACCGGGTTCAGTACGCCTTGTGGCGGCAGCGGTCATCTGCGCTTTGCGCCGCTCCTGCTCCGTCGTCACGACGACACCGGCACGCGCGGATCGGGCCGCTCGATCAGGTCCTGGGCCACGCGGCGCCACACATCGCGGCCGGCGTCGGGAATCGGCATGCCGAAGCTCTGCGCGTAAATCTCCAGCCTCGGCACGGCAGTCCGTAGCACGCCGTAACCAAGGCCTTCCAGTGCCGCCCTGGCGTTGGCCGTGGAATTCGCCCGGGCAACGCAGCGGTTCAGTAGCACGGCCGAGCGACCGGGCCTGTCCCTGAGCTCCGCGACCTCGGTGATCTCGTCCCGCACGGGCGTGGTGCGGTTGATCTCGATGGGACTCGGCGCGCACGGAATCAGGATCTCGTCGACGTACCGCATCGCCGACCGGGCTATGCCCTCGTGATCCTCCAGCTGTGGTGCGTCGATGATCACCACGTCATCCGCCCGGGCGATCTCGGGTACGCGCCGGTGCAGGCTGCGGGACGGCAGCGCCACGATCCGGAACGGGAACGCCGCCTGTGGTGCCACTCCCGGGTCCATGGCCGCCAGGTCGGACCACTCCAGGGCACTGCCCGAAGGATCCGCGTCCACCAGGAGCACGGTATTACCTGCCTCGGCGAAAACGTGCGCCAGCCAGACCGCCGATGTGGTCTTGCCCGTGCCCGGCTTGAGGTTGACCAGGGCGACGCTGAGAGCCGTCATTAATGCAGTATCGCAGTGTGTACGGCAGGACCGTGGCGGTACGCGGTGCCTGGCGGTGTGCGCAGCCCGGATCCGCCGCCGCGAAGGGGCAGGCTTGCCTGGCCCTGCCTCCTCGGCTCGCGCCCGGGCATACCGACAGCGCTTGCCTGCAGTAATGCCGTAAGTACGGCATTACTGCAGGCAAGCGGAGTACCGCTGGCGGCGCGAACCGAATCTGCCGTGCCGGAAAGCCTGCCCGGCGCTGGCTTCCTGCTGACAGCCCGCGACGAACCGCCGTTTCGGGCGCTGGATATTGCCATGCCGTCCGCGCAACGCCGCCGGGCACCTTTACCCACAGGCTGTGGACGGCTATGTGGAGTAAATCACAGCTGCGTAATTGTATTGGCCATCCCGGCCTGCCGGTGTTCTGATAGCCGGCCCTACCAGGACGTGGACTGCAGGAGGTATGGGCCGTTCCAGTGGAACGCCGGCCCGGAATCACGCCAGAAGAACTGCAGCGCGCCGCCGGCTGGGAAGGCGCCGTCGAGCTGGACGCCCACGCCGAGCCCCAGAAGACCAACACGATTCTCGCGTGCTGGAGTAGCTTTCCGCCGTTGTCGGCGAGGGACGTGACGTTGCCGTCTGGACGTATTCTCTTGTTGCCTGATATGTCGCTGTCCCCGGCCGGGATCGGTTGCCTGTCAGAGATACCGATCGCACAGGTCCACCAGCGCATCCACTTCGGCTACCGCTAGCAGCACCCGCAGCGCTTCCACCTGCTCGCCCTCCGGGTCGAGACCAAGGCGGCGTGCGGCAGATGGCCATCGCTCATGCTCCCCCGCGGCCTCGGCAAGCTCGTGAACCGGCGACCGGCCGTCCGTGGCCCGGCTCAGCCGGTCCAGGTACTGTGGCCAGCCCAGCACGACCTCGACGAACCGGGCAACCTGCCGGGCACGGGTCACCACGTCGTCGATGTCCCCGGAGAGCTGCCCCGCCCGGTACTCGAGGGTGATGTAGAACCGCCAGAGGTTCACGAACCGCTTGATGTGGCGCGGGCTGCGCCGCGGCAGTCTCTTGATCGACTCACGAAGCGCCTGCGCGACCTCGGGAGTGCTCTCGATCAGGCTGATGACATCAGCCGGCCCGTCCGAACCGCCGCCGGCCGGCTGCCCTGGTGCTGGGGATACGGGCGCGGCGCCGGATGAGTCAGGGGCCTCCGCCACGTCTGGCGCCGCTTCCGGCGGCGCAGCATCGGTGACCGGAGCGGGCGGCACGGAGAACTGGGTCAGCAGCGAGTCGGCGTAGTCGCTTACCGCTCGCTGACCCAGCTCCGGGATCCGGACCGGCAGGTGGATCATCTTCTCCATGAAGCTCCAGCCCAGATTGTCCATGCCGCCGTAGGAAACCGGATCACCTGCGATGCGCGCTATGACGCGCTCCCGGTCGGCTTCGATGTGCGCGGCGATCATCGCCGGATCTACGGCCAGGACGAAGTTGCAGTGACGGAACGCCCCGCCGTTGACGAACAGGTTGATGGCCTCCATGGTCTGACCGATCAGCTCCGAGGAGCAACGGTCGAGATCATCGACGAAGACCGTGATCGGCCGCTCGGCGGTTGCGACCTCGACGATCCGGCCGATGTCGTGCTGGAGCAGATAGAGATAGCCTGCCCGGCTCTCGTGCAGCGGGTCGGTCGAAGCTTCGGCCGGCGGCGCGCTGCCGCCGGGACCTGTGCCCAGGCCGCCAAGCGGACCCTGGAACATCCGCGGATGCAGGACGCCGAGCACCGATCCCCGCATGGCCGACCAGGCAACCCGGCCGGCCACAAACAGCACCGAGAGCCCCGCGACCACCCCGGCCAGGACCGGCCGGTGGTAGATGACGAAGCCCTCGGAACCGATGGCGACGATCGCGGCGGCGAGGGCAAGCAGCGTTACCGCCCAGCCAATGGGCGTCCGCGGCAACACCGACGACATCAGCCGCAGCCGGATCGGAACCGGATCTGAGCGCCGCAGGTTCAGCTCGAACCACAGGCGGACCTGATCCTCATGGGACAGGCCTCCCGTCACGGCCTTGATGATCTCCTGGGACAGCCCGGCCCATAGTTCCTCGCGGCTGTGGTACATCCATGGACTGAACCAGACGGTGAGATTGTGCGGGGCTGCGCCGCCGGCACCCGCGTCAGCGGTTTCGAGCCGTCCCGGCAGGTCTTGTGACGGATTGCGGGCGTGCGCATTGAGCCTGCGCAGGGCCCACGACGGCGTCAGGGGCCTGTTCGTATCGTCGTTCCAGCTGATCTTGTGCGTGGGCAGGTCTCTTCGCGCTGGCGATGGCGGATCAAGCCGGTCGCGCAGCTGGATCAGCACGCTTGACTTACCGTGCCCCCATGGGCCATGCACGCCGATGACCACGGGCGGATCCGTCATCGGTGAGGTCAGGAAGTCGTAGAGAGCGTCGACGAACACCTTGCGCTCGAGCGCGTCGACGCTGCTTGGGCGGTCCGGATCGACCTTTGTCGCCGGCCGGGCACGCAGCGGCTGCTTCTCTCCGTACGCACGCAGCACGGCGAGATCCCACCGGCGCATCGAGCCATCGTCACTCGCGCTGACCACCATCGGGCGCCCGTCAACCGACGCCAGCGCGAGCGCGCGCACGATCGAGGCGTGCGCCGACTGGATCCGGTGAGTCAGCGACCTGGTGGCCGGGCTCCAAGCGCGGATCTCGCCGTCCTCGCAGCCGCCCATGATCACGATGCCGCTATCGGTCTGGCAGCCCACCAGGTCGTGCACCGTGCTCGGCGGCTGCGCGAGCTCGCCCACCGACCTGCCGGTCAGCGGGTCGAGCAGGATGACGCGGCCATTGCCGAGAGCGCACACGAGCCGCAAGCCGCCTTCGTGCGGGTAGGTGGCGAGGGCGGTGACGCTGACGCCGCCGGTGTCGTAACTGGGCAGGGGCACCGTTCCGTCCGGGTGCCAGAACCGGATCATTCCCGACGAGCTGCCGGTGGCGATCAGCGGCGTGCCGCTGCCGGCGACCACGGCGAGCTCGGTAATGGATCCGTTATGCTCGCCGACCACTTCCGCATCGCGCCGGGTTCCGTCGGCGTCCCAGATCCGGACCTTCCTGTCGGCGCCTCCACTGACGACATACCGGGCCTCGCCATCGACGAAGGCGGCCAGCGACCAGACCTCGCCGATGTGATCACGCCGTAGTTCCTTGACCTCCGCGCCCAGTCGCGCATCCCACAGCCGCACGGTCCCGTCCGCCCCGCCGCTGGCGATCAGCGCTGCCGAGCCTCCGGTGGCGGGCACGGTGGTCAGCGCCCGGACCGTACTGCGATGCCCGGCGAGCGTGCGGACATCGGTGTCGGTGCTGATCTCGGTGATGCGGACCGAGCCTTCAACGCCGCCGCTGGCGAGCAGGACCTTGTCGTCGACCGTGACGGCGGACAGCGCCCACACCGTGCCCGTCGACCCGGCCAGCACGGTCTCGCCATGCCGGGTCTGCGGATCGAGGAGTAGCAGCGAACCCTCCGCGCCGCCGGCCACTATCTGCCACCGGCCGCTGATCTCGGCCGGGGCGAGTGCCCACACCTCGCCGTGGTAATCCTCGAACGGTTCCGCGGCCAGTGCGCCAGTCCGGGGATCCCACAGCCGGATCGTCGAGTCGGCGCTGCCGCTCGCGAGGCGCTCGCCACCCGGGGATCCGACAACGGCAAGGGTGCGGATCGTGCTGGAATGGCCGGCCAGCTCGTGCCGGAGGCTGCCGGTCGCCGGATCCCATACCCGGATCCGGGAGTCTGCGGCACCGCTGGCCAGCAACGGAGAATTTCCCCCGTTGTGCGAGGCAAGCGCCCATACCGTGGACTGATGTGCCGGGAACCACCGGATGAGTTCGCCAGTCACCGGATCCCACAGGTGGATGCGCCCGTCGTTGCCGCCCCCGGCGATCCGGACCTCACCGTGAACCATCGTCGTGGTCAGCGACCAGATTTGATCCGTCGGCTGCCCCAGCTGCACGGGATCGTGGTTCGCGGCCGGATCCCAGAGATGGACCTCCGCGCCCACCGTAATGGCGATCAGCGCACGGCCGGCGATCGTGGCGTGGGTGAGCTGGGCATGATCCTGCTTGGGGTTGGCCAGCCTGACCTCGCTCGTGCGGGCGAAGGTGTCCAGGTCCCACACTCGCACCACGCAGTCAACGCCGCAGCTCGCCAGCCGCTGGCCGTTCCCGGCGTCAGCTAATGGCGTCAGGGCGCGCACCGCGCCGCGATGCGCCTCGATCTCGTGCAAGGTTTCGCCGCTGGGGAGGTCGATGAACCGGATGACCCCATCGGATCCCCCTCGCGCGATCAGCGCACGGTCCTGCAATCGCACAAAGGCCAGAGAGTACGCCGGACCCTGGCCTGCGGCTCCGAACCGCGGTGACATCGACGAGTCCCCTATCAGTCGCGATTTAACGGGAAGGTAGCCGATCTGCGCGCCATGGTCCATCGCCGCCGACCGCAGCCTCCCGGCTTGGCGCTCCCGGCCGGGCGGGCCGTCCGGCTCCGCGACCGCAGGCTAGCGGGTCAGCAGCAAGGCACCGGTCGCCGCGGCCAGGGACACGATGGCCGTTATCGCTCCGGTGCCAGCGAAACGCCGCCAGGAGATCTCCAGTCCTTTCGCCCGGCACCGCGCATACCAGAGCATCGTGGCCAGCGATGCCCACGGTGCCACCAGCGGGCCGACGTTCGTCCCGATGAGCAGGCCGAGAAGCTGATCGTGGTTCTCCCCGCCAATCGCCGCCTCGCCCGCGACGTACGCGGGCAGGTTGTTGACGACGTTGGACAGCCCGGCACCCAGGCCTGCCGCGCGCCACACGCCAGGGGCCCCCGGGTCGGGGCCAACCGCGGAACTGAGGATCGCCCCGAGCCCGTGCTGGTCGATGACCTGGATGACAAGGAACAGCCCGATCACGAACGTGAGCAACTGCCACGGAATCAAGCGCGGGCTCAGTGAGCTTCTCGAGCGCGCGGCGAATCCGGCGATGACGATGCAGACAGCGCTCAGCGCGGCGACGGCCAGCGGCACCGACAGCAGCACCAGCACGACGAAGAGCGTGCATGCCGCCGCTGACAGACCGGTGAGCAGCGGATCGCGGGGCTCATACGGTTCCGGCACGCGATAGCGATCGCTTGGCCGCAGGCCGCGGCGCCAGTACATGATCCACAGGCAGACGACCGTAGCCGCTACCGACGCGAGTTCCGGCAGGTACATCCGGCTCGCGAAGCCGGGCGCGGTCAGGGCGAGGCGGTTCATTGCCAGCAGGTTGGTCAGGTTAGAGACCGGCAGCAGGAGGCTCGCGGTGTTCGCAAGCCAGACCGTCGTCATCGCCAGCGGCACGGGCGGAATATCGGCGGGCCCGGCAACCGCCAGCATCACTGGCGTGAGCAGTACCGCGGTCGTGTCGAGATTGAGCGCGGCCGTGGCGGTCGCGGCGAAGATCACGCACAGGGCGAACATCGCAGCGAAGCTGCCGCGGGCGATGATCGCCAGGCGGGTGGCGACGATGTCGAAAAGCTGAGCCTCGGCCGTGAGCTCGGCCAGCACGATCACTGCCGCAAGGAAACCTACCAGCGGCAGGATCCGGCGGAGCGTATGCGAGGCATCGCCCAACGGCAGCAGGCCAGTCGCGACCATGAGCAGGCCGAGCGCGAAGACGCCGAGCGAAACCCAGTCCAGCGGGGCGAGCCTCGCTGAGTCCAGGACACGGGCGATGCCCTTGCGGCCGGTCACGAGACCGCAACGTATCAGCCGCCCCATACGCATCCCTGACGCCAAGGTCCGGTGCGGGCAGCCGGCGTCGGCGGCAGCATCGCGGCACTGCCAGTTGACAAAACGGACCGCAGTCCGCTACTTCTATCATACGGACTGTAGTCCGGTTAATCCCACGATTGCTCGGCTCCACGTCACCCAGGAGTGACCCATGACTCGACTGCTGCACATCTCCTCGTCGCCACGTGGCGCCGCCTCGGAGTCGCTGGCCATCGCCGGCACGTTCCTGGACAGTTACCGCGAAGCCCACCCCGACGCCGAGGTCGATGCCTTCGACCTGTGGATGGCTCGCTGCCCGAGTTCGGGCCGGATGCGGCGGCCGCGAAGATGGCCGTCTTCGGCGGCGAGGTCCCGGGCGGCGCCCAGGCTGCCGCCTGGCGGGCTGCCAGGTAGACCTTTGACCGGTTCGCCGCCGCCGATCACTACCTGTTCAGCGTGCCGATGTGGAATGCCGGCGTGCCGTACATCCTCAAGCAGTTCATCGACGTGATCTCGCAGCCCGGCATGGTCTTCGCCTTTGACCCCGAGCGCGGCTATAGCGGCCTGCTGACCGGCAAGAAGGCTGCCGTTGTGTACACCGGCGCCGTCTGGGGCCCCGGCCGCGGGCCTGCTTTCGGCCAGGATTTCCAGCAGCCGTTCTTCGACGGCTGGCTGCGCTGGGCCGGCGTCACCGACATCACCACGATCCGGTTCCAGCCCAACCTCGCCACCGCCGACGCCGATGCCGGGCGGCACGCCGCCCACGCCCAGGCGCGCTACGCAGGAAAGACCTTCTAGCCTGAGCCCGCCAGGCCGGCCCGGGCAGGCGCGACGCGCCCGGCGGCACGCTCATCGGCGAGAGGGCAGATCGATGAATCAGCACGAGCTCAAGGCACAATGCCTGGCGCTACCGGGATCTAGCGAGGATTTCCCGTTCGGAGACGAGGTATCGGTCTTCAAGGTCGGCGGGAAGATGTTCGCGGCATGCAGTCTGGACGACGAGCCACTGCAGCTCAGCGTCAAGTGCGAGCCGGACCTCGCGGTCCAGCTGCGGGCTGCCTATCGGTCGATCGCTCCCGGCTACCACCTCAACAAGCGCCACTGGAACACGGTCACGCTTGACGGCTCCGTTCCGGACGAGATGGTGGCCGAGATGATTGACGACTCCTACGCTCTAGTTGTCGCGTCGCTGCCGAAGGCGCGCAGGCCTGCCTGAGGCCAGCCCGGCCGGGGCTTGGGCGGCGGCCACCGCCCGATGCAGCCTGGCCGCCAGCGCGCCGGGCACTACGCAGCCGCAGCCGCTCGCGCGCACTCCGGTTGCACGCCGGCCGAACCCTGTTCCACCATGTCAGGTGTGTCAGCGGACGGGAGCGCTGTGTTCTCTGGTGCCGAGATGCGCCGGCGCCGCGCGGCATTCGGTGCGGAGATGGAACGCAACGGCGTCCGCTACGCCCTCGTTTACGGCGCGAACCGGTCGGGGAGCGCGGTCTCGTGGCTGACCGGGTGGCCGGTCACCAGGGAGGCGCTGCTCGTCGCCGGGCCCGCGGTGGAGGAGGACGTGCTCCTCGTCGCGTTCCGCAACCACGTGCCCCAGGCTCGCCGCCTGTCCACGGCCCGCGTCGAGTGGGCCGGCCCGCAGGCGGTTGCGACGGCGCTCGACCTGATCATGGCGCGCGGCAGGCTGCCTGCCCGGATCGGGCTTGCCGGGGCCCTGTCGTTCGACAAGTACCGGCTCCTGGCAGGGCAGTTCCGCGACATCCTGGACCTTAATCCGGCATGCACCGCGCTGCGTCTGGTGAAGTCCGCGGAAGAGATGGCAGCACTGCGGCGCGGGGCGGCCCTCACCGACGCCGCCATCGCGGCGCTGGCCGAGGCGCTGCGGCCCGGCGTGACCGACCACGAGGTCGTCGCCCGGGCGGAGCAAGCATATGTCGCGCAGGGCGGCCTGCACTATATCCACTACCTGGGCATCACGGCCATGGACGAGCCTGCCCTCGGCGTGCCGGCGCAGTGGCCGACCGGGCACGTGATCCGCCATCGCGACGTCGTAACGTGCGAGATCAGCGCGGCGGCCGCGCCAGAGTACGCCGGCCAGGTGCTGCGCACGTTCACCGTCGGCGCGTCCCCGACCGCCTTGTACGCCGAGCTCCACGCGGTCGCCGTGGCCGCGTTCGATGCTGTCGCGCGGAATCTGGTCCCGGGCGCCAGCGCCCGGGATCTCGCGGCCGCCGGGTCCGTCATCGAGGAGGCGGGCTTCACCGGGATTGACGACCTCGTGCACGGCTTCGGCGGCGGCTACCTCCCGCCAGTCGTGCCGCCCCCGGGCCGGGGCACAGCCGTGCCAGAATTCAGCCTGGCGGCCGGCATGACCCTGGTGGTGCAGCCCAACGTCGTCACCCGCGACGGGCGTGCCGGTGTCCAGACCGGAGAGCTGCTGCTGGTGACCGAGGAAGGGCCGCAGCGGTTGCACGCATTCCCCCCGGGGCTCCACCAGCGGGCGTGATTGCCTGGCTCAGTCGCTGAGGGGAGGGTTCTTCGGGTACGGGTACGTGCGGCCGGCGGCTGACCGGATCGCCAGGGGCTCCTCCGGCTGGATGATGCGCCGCGGCGTGAAGCGCACCCGGCGGCCGGTTCCGCCGTCGTCGCCTGGTCTGCCAGGCGCGGCCCACTCGAGGCAGGCTGTTCCGGTCAGATGCAGCGTGTCGCCGCTGGTGAAGGCGACGAAGAGCACGCTGGCGGCCGGGTCGGCAGCGATGTTGCTGCGGGCGCTGGCGGCTTACAGCACCGGCGACAAGCGGCCGATCGCGGCTCACGCGGACGCCGAGAGAGCACTCGCCGTGCTCAATCGTGCGAGCGCGCTCGCCCCGTCCTGGCCTGAGCTGGAGTGGGACAGCAAGCTCGGCCCGCGGTCCCGTACCCGCTGTGACAACACGACCGCCATGGCCGTGCTGTCCCGCATAGCCGGGCAGGCGATCGGCTTGTTCAGCGCACCCGGGCGCGCCGAATTGCGTGCCTGCTACGGGCCAGGATGCGTCTTGTATTTCGTCCGCGACCACCCGCGCCGCGAGTGGTGCTCGCCCGTCTGCGGCAATCGGGCCAGGGTCGCCCGGCATTACGCGCGGCACCGCCGGAACACTACGACGTGACCAAGGTGACCCGTTCGTCAGCACGGGGCAGCGGCGCGCTTCCCGCCTGGCTGCCCCGGCGCCGGGGCGGTTCCGCTGGCCTCGGCCAGCCGTCCGCGCTGCCCGAATGCCCAGTCGCCGAAGCTGTGCCAGGTGATGCCAGGGAAGCGCCTGCGCAGTGCGCCGGTGTCCACCGGCGACGGGTTGCGTTCCAGCCATCCGAACAGGGCTGCCAGCCCGGGCGGGAGGTCCGCGTGCGGCAGTTGCCGGGCGGAGAACGCGCGGCCGAGCAGGGCTGAGAGCACGGACGCTGCGTCCTGGCCGGTCGACGCGTCGGAAGCAGCCTCGATGCGCTCGCCCTCGAAGACGCCGGGCTGCTCGATCGCCCGCACCGCGAGCGCGAGTATGTCCGAGGTGGCCACCTGCTGCAGGGGCAGCGCGGGCGGCACGGCAGTGGGCAGGACGCCAGCCCCGAGTGCGGCCAGGTTCCAGGGGTTGAACAGGTTCTCCATCAGGTAGACCGGCGCGATCACGGTGGCGGGCAGCCGTAGCTCGCGTATCCGCTGCTCGACGGCCCGCTTGGCGTCCAGCACGGCAAGCCCGGTCGGCCGGTCCGCTCCGGCTCCGGAGACGAAGACCAGGTGCGGAGGGCTGCCCGCAGAAAGCGCGTCGGCCAGGTTCTTTCCATGGCGTTCCTCACCGGCTGGCCCCGCCTTGTGGGCGGTACCGCTGGCGAACACGGTGGTCATGCCCCGGCCGGCCGCGGCCAGGCTGCCGGCGTCCTCGAAGTCGGCGCGGACGATCTCTGCCCCGCGCGCGGCCAGCGCGGCCGCCGCGGGATGGGCTGGGTCCCGGGTAGCCGCGCGCACCGCATGCCCGCGGGCAAGGAGCAGGTCCGCGATCGCGCCGAACCGCCCGGTTACCCCCGCGACCAGGACTCGCTTGGCCTCGGTGCCAGGTATCCTGGGATGATTGTCAGGCATACTCATAAGGAAACCTTATCCGCTTTGCGAACTAGTTTGGCCAGGCCGGACATCATCCCTCTCGTCATGCACCTGCACGCAGACCTGTTCGAGGCTCTGCACGGGGCCCTGCCCGCGGCGGGATTCCCTGACGTCAGGCCCCCGCACTGCCAGGTGCTGCGGGGAATCGAGGCTGGAGGCAGCCGGCTCACCGACCTCGCGTCCGCCGCCAGGATGACGAAGCAGTCGATGGGCGCGCTGGTCGATCACCTGGAGGCAGGCGGGTACGTCGAGCGGGTCCGGGACAGCGAGGACGCGCGCGTGAAGGCCATCCGCTTGACCCGACGCGGGCGGGACGCGGCCGAGATGATCGCAGAGATCGGCAGCCGGATCGAAACCGAATGGGCGGAGAAGATCGGCCACCGCCGCCTGGAGCAATTGCGCGACGCCCTGGCGGCGATCATCACCTGACCGGCGAGGCCACCGGGGCGCGTTCCAGATCAGATCGATGGTGAACGGGCTCGCACGCGCCAGGCGCCGTGCGATACGGATCCCGCTGCCCCGGGATGCGCGCCGCCAGGGACGATGCTGGCCGGGTCCGCTGGACACGCCGCCACCAGGCCCGCTCACGCTGGTACCCGCTAGCGTGAGCGGGATCGTCCTGGTCAGCGGCTGAGCGGCGGCTGCCGTGCTACGGTCTCGCCGCGCAGCGCAGCCAATGATGCCAGAGCGGTGTTGTCACGACGGGACCGCTGGTTGCCGCGAGCAGCGCCGCACGGCACCCGGAACCCCCCAGCCAGCGGAGGAGGCAGCCAGCATGCCGCTGGAGACCGTGGCGCATGGGCCTGGCGAGCCCCGGTCCGGCAGCACGAGGAGCGAGCCGGAACGCGATCATGCCGCCTGACGAGCTCACGGGCGTCCACATCCAGGGCCTGCTGCTCGTCGTACCGCAGGAACTCATCGAGCCAGCGCCCGCAGCGAGGGTGCTGGCCGCCAGCTGAGGTGCACTCGCCCGGATAGGGCCGGTGCTGCCGAGTGCCGGTGCTGCGGCGCCAAGGCTGCCGAGCGCGAGACCTAGGACGAGAATCCCGCGCGTGGCCTGGGCGCGGACCATCCTTGTCGAGGGCTCACGGCGAGCGCTGCCCATCGATCCGCCGGTCCGCATGGTGACGTGCCATAACGACCTATGAGTCTTCATTCGAGAAGGTCCCCTCATTGGTAACTTAGATATCAGACCCTCCAGCGGTGCGAAGCTACACCAGAATCCATCCCGGGATGTGGCATTCGGATAGATTTGGGCCCCGTATCGATGATCTCGGCGCGTTCCGCCCGATAGGTCCCGGGACCGCGACCGGAAGACCGGCTTCCTTAGCCCGGCCCGTGTCGCGGATCGCCAATTGCGCTTCCCGGGTGGCCGGCTTCCGATTCGTCCTGGCCGCCACCGGGTAGATCACGGCGATCTCTTTGCCGGACATAGTTATCTTGTGTCCCGCACAGCACATAGATCAGTGCAGCAACGAACATCTCTCTGGTCATGTCATGCCACGCCAGTCCACAGAGCAACGGCTATCACTCACCATTCCCGGGCGTCGTCAGTCCCGGCCGCCACGCGAATACGCTCTGTTCCTGCGGGTTGCGCCGACGGACCCTGGCGGCATTGTGAAACCAGTGTGCACATTGCGCTACCTGCGGACCGGTGAGGCGCGATCATTAGCCCGTCCCTGCTACGTAGTTCCCCCAGGATTCGAGTGAGGACCGTCGATAACGGGTATTAACGCGGCGGAATGTTTCCGAACATCCCTTCGGGTACCAGCTGTCAGCTTGTCCGCGGGCGGTAGAAGTGCAAGGCGAACATGGAATTTCGGGTACTCGGGCCGGTTGAGCTTTGGTCGGCAGGCCAGCAATGTGATCTTGGGCCGGCCAGGGCCCGATGTGTATTGGCCATCCTCCTGCTGACGCCCCGCACAATAGTGCCGGCCGAGGCTCTCATTGACCGGCTCTGGGATACGCAGCCTCCGCCCAAGGCCAGGGAGAGCCTCTCGGTATACGTCGCCAGGCTCCGGGCGTCGCTCCGGCACGCCCTCGACGACAACGTCCGGCTGGCGGGGCGCGCCCGGGGCTACGTACTCGACGTCGATCCTGAGGCGATCGACTTGTATCAGTTCCGCCGGCTGCGCCGGCAAGCGGATGCACTGACCGCGAGCGGCGACTTCGATCATGCGGCCTTGCTGCTGCGCGAGGCGGACGGGCTCTGGCGCGGCCAGGCGCTGGCCGGGATCCGCGGCGACTGGGTGGCGCGGATGCGTGACAGCCTGGAAGAGGAGCGGCGGGCGGCCATCCTGGAGCGCGTGGAGTGCGAGCTGGAGCTTGGCCGGCATGCCGACCTGGTAGGTGAGCTTCGCCACCTGCTGGCTCAGTACCCGCTGGATGAGACATTCATCGCCCACCAGATGGCGGCCCTTTACTGGAGCGGCAGGCCTGGTGACGCACTCAGCCTCTACCGGGAGACCCGCAGCCGCCTTATCGATGAGCAGGGCACGGAGCCGGGCACGATGCTGTCCGAACTCCATCAGCGCATCCTGCGCCGTGACCCCCAGCTTGCCGTGAGGCTCGCCGGCCGGCGTCTCGGCCGGGGGTCACGTCCGGACATGCTTCCGCCCGAGACGGCGGAGTTCGTGGGCCGGAGCGAGGAACTCGGGCTGTTCACCGGGGAGCGCGGCGAGGCGCCCCGGGTCACCGTGATCGAGGGCATGCCCGGCGTGGGAAAGACCGCGCTGGCGGTGCACGCGGCCCGCACCGTCTCCGGGCAGTACCCGGACGGGACGCTCTACCTCAACTTTCACACCCACGACCCCGGGCAACCTTCGCTCGACGCGCCCGAGGCGCTGCACCGCCTGCTCCGGATGATGGCCGTGCCGGCCACGCAGATACCCGAGACGATCGGCGAGCGCGCCGCGGTGTGGCGGGCCCAGCTGAGCCGCCGCCGCGCCGTCGTGATTCTCGATGATGCCGCCAGCCATGACCAGATCCGCCCGCTCCTTCCAGCCGCAGGCCGGTGCCTGATCTTGATCACCACCCGGCGCAGGCTTCCCGGCCTTGAGGGCGCCCGCGCGCTGACTCTCGACGTGCTGTCCGCCGAGGACGCGATCATGCTGTTCCGGCGGATCGCGGGTCAGGGCCGGGTTAGCGAGGAGGATGACGTCGCCACGGCCGTGCGGCTGTGCGGGCGCCTGCCGCTCGCGATCCAGCTCACCGCGGGCAGGCTCGCGCAAAACTACCCACCCAGGCTCGCCGACCTGGTGGAGGAGCTGTCGCAGTACCCCACTCGCCTTGGCGGCACCAGCGCAGCAAGCCCGGAAGTGCTCTCTGCCTTCGACCTGTCCTATCGTGCGCTGGAACCCGACCACCGGCGGTTCTTCCGGCGGCTGGGCGTGAGCCCTTGCGCTTATGTCAGCCTGCAGGCTGCGGCAGCCCTGGGCGGCGGCACCCTCGCCGAGGCAGAAAAGGCCCTGGCTGCCCTGCTCGATCATCACCTGCTGGCACCGGCGCCCGACGGCCAGTTCCGGTTCCACGACCTGATCCGCGGGTACGCGGCCGTGCGCGCCGCGCGTGATGACCCCGAGCCTGAGCAGCGACAGGCAGTCGGCCGGCTCCTTGACTACTACCTGCACACAGCCGACCTGGCTGACCGGGTACTCCATCCGTTCCGGCGCCGGATGCCCGTGTCGGTCACCCATCCCCCCGTGGCTAGCCCGGCGCTGGGCACGCAGGAAGACTCGGCAAGCTGGCTGGAATCGGAATGGCGCAACATCCTGCAGGCCGCGCAGTACGCGGGCAGGCACGAGTGGAAGCGGAAGTGCGCCGATCTCATCCACGTGCTGGCCGGCTTCGTGGAGATCAGGGCCTACTGGGACGAGGCAATCGCAGCCCACACACTGGCCCTGCAGGCCTGCCGTGACCTCGCTGACCCCGCCAGGATCGCCCAGGCGGCACTGGAGCTCAGCGTGGTGAACCAGCAAACCGGTCGCCACGAGGCGGCAATCTCCCTGGCGGAGGACGCCGCGGCGGCCTACCGGTCGCTGTTCGACCAGCGAGGCGAGGCCGACGCACTCGACCAGATAGGCATGGCCCATCAGCGCGTGGCCCGTTCCCGTGAGGCCCTCGCCTATTTCCACGAGGCAAGAATTTTGTACCGCAACGCCGCGGACCAGCACGGCGTGGCCAATACGCTGAGTCACTCCGGAATCGCTTGCTGGCATCTTGGGCGCTATCCAGACGCGATGGGTCACCTGCGTGACGCGCTCTCGCTCTACCGTGACGCCGGCGACAGGCGCGGCGAGGCGAAGACCCTCAACAATCTGGGAAAGATGCAGCTCTATTGCGGCTATCACCGAGACGCGCTCGAAGACTACCAGAAATCACTGCAAATATTTAGCGAGATCGGCGGCGCCCAGAACGAGGCTATTCTGTACCACAACATCGGCAGCGTCTACCATTACAAGGGCAGTTACGAGGAAGGGCTTGCCGCCTACCGGCGGGCACTCATCATATACCGTGACATCGGCGATCTCCCGGATGAGGCGGATGTCCTTAATGATATCGGCGCCATTTACCAGAGTGCGGAGTGCTACGATGAGGCGCTGATTCATCACCAGAAGGCGCGATTGATCGCCGAAGAGATCGGGAACATGTCCCAGCAGGTGATCGCGCTTCGCGGGATAGCCGACGTGCGTCGCGGATCTGGCCGGTACGGCGAGGCTTTTGATCATTACCACACCGCTCTCAGGCTGGCCAGGGAGATCGGCGACCCATACGAGGAGGCTAAAATCCTCGAGGGAATCGCGGAAACGACCCTCAGCACACAGCGGCCCGACGCTGCGCGGATCGTCTTCAGGCAGGCACTGGACATCTTCGAACGGCTCGGCGTGCCAGAGGCGGAGTCGGCGCGGATACGCATAGAGACCATCGACCCCGTGTTCGGCCGGCGCACCTCGTAGTCCTTGGTCGAAGCTGGATCTGCACGCCCGTCCTGAGTCGTCCCTGCCGGTTCTGAGTCGTCCCTGCCGGTTCTGATCATCCGCTGCAGGACTGGCTGGCCGCGCCCTGGGTGCACCCGCCTCGCGCGCATGACCTGAGACGCAAGGTAGCCGTCAAGGTGACTGCAATAAATACGTCCGGGCTGGTGGCGCACGCTTGTACCGCAGTTCCCGCAGCAGGAGCCGCGGGCTGCCGGCTACCGAAGGGCGCCTTTCATGCGGAAGCGGGTGCACGGGCCGCTCGGCCTGGACGTGGTGCAGGGACACCATCGGGTACGGCGTCTTCAGCCCGGCGCCCTCGGCTTCGGTCTCACCGCCCGCGCTCACGGCATCTTCGAGGCCTCCGTCTTCGTCGTCGGCGCCCTGGTGGTCATGTGCGCGACGCTGAGCGTGATCGTGGTGAAACGGTAATGATGCTCAGCCACGACATCGGGCCCGGCGGCACGCCAGCGGCGTGCTTCGACTACCACGACGACGACACCTCCCCGGTGTTCACCGTCAACGGCAACGACGTCATCCTGCTGCGGAACTGGCGCTCGGTCCTGGAGGGGCTGCGCAATCCCTACCTGCGTGATCTGGGTGCCATCGACCCGGACTGCGCGATCGCGGGCATAACTCGCGAGCGCCCGGGCGGGCTGCTGCGCCGAAGCGGGCCCGCCGCCAGCATCAGGACCGCGCTCAACCCGCTGTTCGCGCCGCCTGCCATCGAGCGCTGGCGCGGGAGCATCAAGCTGCTGGCCAGGGCGCGCGCCCGGGCGCTGCCGGCCAGAGCCGACCTGGCACGCGATTTCTGCGCTCCGCTGGCCGGGGATCTTGCCTGCCTGACGGCCGGGATGAGGCTGGACGAATGGCAGCGCCTGAACAGCCTCGGCGCCCGCGCGAATGCCCTGGTGCTGGCCGGCCACGACGACATCGACCAGGCGCGCGCTGAGCTACACGAGTTCTGCGCTGCCCTCATCAAGCGGAGCCGTCAGCAGTCGACGCTCATCTCCGGCGCCGTGAAGGTCATGGACGACTTCGGCATGCCGCCGAGCGAGGTCGTCGATGCCTGCACGACCATATACGGCGGCTTTCCGAGCGTGCTGCCCACGCTCAGCGTGATCGTCTTTGAGACGGTCAGCCGCCCTGCGGTCATGGAAATGTGCCGGCCTGACCCCGGCGTGCTGCCCCAGGTTATCCGGGAGCATCTGAGACGGAATGCTCACTTCACGTTCGGGTTGCCCGGCAGGTGCATGCGTGACACCCAGGTAGGGCGGCTGCTCATTCCCGAGGGCGCGAACGTGCTGCCCGTCATCCGGGCCGCGCACCGCGACCCTTCCCGCGACCAGGAACCCGGTTCTTTCGATATCAGCCGATCGCACCGAGCGATCCTCGCCTTCGGCGCCGGGGGCCATGTGTGCCCGGGGAAGGCGCTCACGCTTATGTTCCTGGCCGAGGCCATGCGGGCGCTCACCGACCTGCCCCATCTCAGCCTGGCACCAGGAACCGTCAGCTGGCGGCCAGGGCTCATGCCCGTGCCGGGCGAAATCCCGGTAGTGACCAGAAGGGAATGACCATGTACGCAACCGACAGCAACGACCGCGCCGCCAAAGTGGCATTCGAGTACGCCACGCCAGGCGCGAGCTGGGATGAACTGTTATACGAGGAGAAAAACCGCTGGCGCAACATCGCATTCGCCGCCAGGGTCGCCGCGGGCGATATCTCGGCACCGGACATGAGCGCCCGGCAAGTCTGGCACGATATTCCGTGATCGGGCGCCGGCCACGGCCGGGCGGCCGTCTCCGGCCGGAGTTCCGCTGCGTGCGGGAGCTGCCGGATGGCCACCGGGCCGGGCGATGGTCAACCCGGTCCCGGCGGCCAGCGCGGTTTCTAGCGGCTGCACGCCACCGCGGCGGACATTGCATGCGCGGTGGCGCTGACCAGGCCCCCGGCCGGCCGGCCGGCTGCTGCTCGCCCCGCTGGCCGGCCGCCCGGCCGAGAGCGACCAGTTCCTCGGTGCCTTCGCTGGCCAGGTACCGATCGACCGGTACCTGGCACCCGGCAACGTGCTGCGCATCCTCGGCGGAGCCGGCCTGCGATGGCTTGCCCGTTCACCGCGGATGTCCCCTGTGCCAGCGGCCGGCGGGCACCGGGGTTGAATGATTGATGTGCTGATCGAGCGCGAGGATTTCCTGGCATCGCTGGAGGGACTGCTCGGCGAGGCGCAGGGCGGCAGCGGCCGGCTGGTCTTCCTGGGAGGGGAGGCTGGCGTCGGCAAGACGACACTCGCGGCTGCCCTCATCGATGCGGCCGATGCACAGGTCGTCCGGCGTGGTTGCTGCGACAACGTCACGATGGCCGAGGTACTGGGTCCGCTCGTGGACGCGCTGCCCGAAGTCGCGGAGATGCTCGACGGCGAGGCAGGCGTGAGCAGGCTTCGGTTGTTCCGGCACGTGCGCGACATCCTGTCGGAGCCGCCGACGCTGCTCGTGCTCGAGGACGTCCATTGGGCTGACGAAGCGACCTTGGAGGTCCTGCGCTTCGTGGGTCGCCGGCTGGGCGGAACCCGGCTCATGATCCTGGCAACCTTCCGCTCGGAGGAGGTGGGAAGCGATCACCCCCTCACCGTCGTCCTGGGGGATCTCGCCGCTTTGCCGGGCGTCATCCGGATGCAGCTTCCCGCGCTCACATTGACCGGCGTGCGGCAGTTGCTGGATCGTACGGGCTCGGCTCTCGACGCCGGCGAGGTGTACCAGCGGACTGGCGGAAACCCCTTCTACGTCACCGAGGTGCTCGCGGCCGGCTCCGAGCGGGTGCCGGCGACCGTGCGGGACGCGGTGCTGGCGCGCGTGTCCCGGCTCTCGCGGGCGGGGCGGGAAGTCCTCGATGCGGCTGCCGTGCTCGGCCGGCGCATCGAAATAAACCTGCTCGTCGGGGTGTCGGGACAGTCGCTCGCAGCAGTCGACGAGTGCCTGCGCCGCGGCGCGCTGGTTGCGGATAACGACGCCCTGAGCTTCCGGCATGAGCTGACCCGGCTGGCAGTCGACCAGTCCCTCTCCCCGGGCCTACGGGCCGGCCTGCACGCGCGGGCGCTCGCGCAATTGACGGCGTGGGAGTCAGGCGACGACCGGCGATTGGCGCACCACGCCGCCGGATGCGGTGATCGGGCAGCGGTGCTCCGCCACGCACCGCTCGCCGCGGCCCGGGCGGCACGCCTCGGCGCGCATCGCGAGGCTGCGGACCAGTTCAAGCTAGCGCTGCGCTACCACGACATACCTGACCGGCGACGGGCCACCCTGCTTGAGCAACTGTCGTACGAGCTGTACCTGACCGATCAGCTCGAGAACTCCCGGGATAGCCGGCTGCAGGCGCTGGAGATCCACGAGCTGGAGAAAGACGTGCTTTCCATCGGCATGTCCCAGCGCTGGCTGTCGCGGCTGTCATGGTTCCTTGCGCACAACGCGGACAGCGAGCGTTACGCCGCTGCTGCGGTCGCAACGCTGCAATCGCTAGAGCCGGGCCGGGAACTCGCCATGGCCTACAGCAATCTGGCACAGCTGCGCATGCTCGCCGACGATGCCACCGAGGCGGTGCGCTGGGGTACGAAGGCGATCGAGCTGGCCCGCAGGCTCGGCGACCGCGAGGCCGAGACGCATGCGCTGAACAATGTGGGCACGGCGTTGTCGAATTCCGGCGATGTCATCGAGGGCCGGGTGCGGCTGACGCAAAGCCTGGATCTCGCACTCGCCGACGACAGACATGAGCACGTCGCGCGGGCTTACACGAACCTCGGAAGCACGGCGGTCTCTAACCGGCTGTTTAGCTATGCAGACGGGCAGCTTCGTTCCGGCATCACCTACTGCACCGACCGTGACCTCGATTCCTGGCGACTGTACATGGGCGCCTGGCTCGCCCGCTCCCTGGCTGAGCAAGGCCAGTACGCCGCGGCCGAGCAGTGGCTGGCTGATCCCGTGCGGCACCCGGACATCGCGCCGGTCACGCGGGTCGCCGTATTGGCCGTCGCCGGCGTGCTCGCCGCTCGGCGCGGCGACGCCACCAGCGCGCTCGACGAAGCCCTCCCGCTCGCCATCCACACCGGCGAGTCCCAGCGGCTCGTGCCGGTGGCGGCGGCGCGAGCCGAGGCGGCGTGGATCGCCGGGCGCCGGGCGGACATTGTCGCCGACATCGACCGAGCCTGGCCCGCGGCCATCGCGCATCCGCAGCCGTGGGATCTGGGCGAGCTGGGTTGGTGGCTGCAGCTCGCCGGAGATCGCAGGCAGATCCGCACGCCGCTCGCACCGCCCTTCGCGCTCATGCAGGCGGGCAAGCACCGCGCGGCCGCCGATGAATGGCGTGCCCTGGGCTGCCCGTTGTGGTCGGCCTACGCGCTTGCCTTCTCCCCGGAGACGCGGGATGTGCAGGAATGCATGAAAATTCTCGATGGGCTTGGCGTCCCGGCCGTGCACCGCGCGGTGCTACGCGACCGGCGTGCTCGCGGCCTGGCGGTACCGCGCGGCCCCCGGGCGACGAGCCGCGGCAATCCGTCCGGGCTCACGGCACGGGAGATCGAGGTGCTCGGCCTTCTCACCGACGGGCTGTCCTACGCCGAAGTCGCGGAGCGGCTTTTCCTGTCCGAGCGGACGGTGGGCCACCACGTCTCAGCCGTGTTGCGCAAACTCGGCGAGCCCACCCGCTCGCGGGCGGTTGCCGCCGCGCTGCGCCGCGGGATCATTCCGCCAAGATAGGGAACACGCCCGATGTGCCGTATGGCCCATCGCCGATTTGCTGTGCCTGAGGGCAATGGGCCCGCGCACTATCGGGAGAGGATGAAGCCATGGGACTGTTCATGGACGTGCACGCGCTGGACGGGCCGGTCACCGTCGACGACGTCGCGAAGGCACATGCCGCCGACCTGCAAGCCCAGGATGGATACGACGTTCACTATCTGCGCTACTGGGTCGACGAGTCGCACGGCAAGATATTCTGCCTGGTTGACGCCCCGGACGCCGATGCGGCAGCTACGGTGCACCGCGAGGCACACGGACTCGTCGCCGACGAGATCTACCCGGTCACCGAAGGGGCGTGACACCCCGCCCGGCGCACGGCCGCGGCGGGCCCTGTCGCTGCGGGAACCACAACCGGGGCCGGCGCCGCCCGCTCTGCCTCGCTCACCGCTGGCGCCCGAGGGTCCTGGGGTTCGCGCCGCCGGCCGGTGAGCAGCGGAGCGCTGCCCAGTGCGATGCCAGCCAGGATGGCCGCGCCGCCGACGATCTGAGCCGGGCCGGCCGGGTCGCCGAAGAAGACGGCGCCAGCCGCGGCGCCGACGAGTGGCTCGAGGTTGAGGAACGCTCCGGCGACCTCGGCGGATACCCGGCTCTGGCCGTAGGCGAAGAGCGTGAAGGGCAGCAGCGTGCCGCCGATGGCCAGCCCGGCGGTGGCCAGCAGGGCGCCCTGGCTGCCGGAGACGGCCGGCCTGCCCTCGGCCATCGCGGCCACGGGCAGCACGGCGGCAGCGGCCGCCAGGAACTGCACGGCGGTCACCGCGACCGGGTCGCGGCCGTGCAGCAGCTTGGTCTGCGCCACGGTGAACGTGGCCGACAGCAGCAGCGACGCCATCACCAGGCCATCGCCGCTGATGGTCGCGCCGCCTCCCCCGCCGCCAGCGACAAGGCCGGCGCCGGCCAGCGATACCGCGTAACCCGCCCACGCCACCGGGCGCGCCACGCTGTGCTGCCAGCGGGCGGCGATGATCGCAACCAGCACGGGCGTGGCGCCGATCAGCAGTGCCGCATGGCTGACGCTAGTCCGCGCTATCCCGGCGTTCTGCGCGATGACCGACCCGCCGTACCCCATCGCACCCCAGGCCAGCACGGCCGGAGTGCAGGCGGCGCGCGCCCTGGAGCGCCCGGCGGCCAGCAGCACCGCGGCGGCTAGGCCGAACCGCACGAAGGTGAGCCAGGCCGGCGGCAGCCAGGCCAGGGCAAGCCGGGAAAGCGGCACGGTCGTGCCCCACAGCAGCCCGGCCGTAATAAGCGCCGCGACGGCGGTACGACGGTTGGTGTACATAGACCCATGGTCACCGATTGCCCGCACGAAATTGGAGGTCGAGGCACGAAAGCGATATAATATTTTGTAATATGACCGCTGCACTTGATGAAGTTGACGTACAGCTCCTGACCGCCCTGCAGGCTGACGCGGACCGCACGAACGTCGAACTCGCCCGCCTCGTCGGGCTGTCTCCCGCGGCGACCTTGCACCGGGTCCGGTGGCTGAAGGATTCGGGTGTCATCCGCATCATCAGCGCCCGGCTGGACCCGGCCGCCGTCGGATTCCCCCTGCAGATGTACGTCACCGCCGCCCTCGCGCGCCACGACCCGCGCTCAAGCCGCGTCTTCGAGGAACAGATCCGCGCGCTGCCCCAGATCATCACGGCAGACAACGTCGCCGGCGAGACCGACTACGTGCTCACCGTCGTGGCCCGCGACGTCACCGAGCTGCAACAGGTGCTGGCCGCGCTGGCCACCCACGGCGGGCAGCGGCTGGTGACCTACCTGCGGCTGGAAGAAATCAAGCCCCCCTCCCAGCTACCGCTCGCGCCTACCGCTCCCGTCCCCGCCCGCCCGTCCCGCCAGCGGCGCCGGGCAGCCACCCGCTGACCCGCCAGCCGACGCAGCGCTGCTGGCAGCCCGCACGCACGCGGCGGCTATGCCGAACCCCAGCGCGCGGCCCGCGGCGAGCTATCGGATCGCTACCCGTTAGCCCGGCACGTTCAGGATCGCATCCGCCTTCTGCGCCGCCTGATCAAGCGCGGCCTTCGGATCGGCCTTACCGAGGAGCGCCGACGCGATGCCCGTGCCGAGGGCATTGATGACGCGCGGCCATTGCGGCAGCGTGGGCATGGCCTCCTTGGCGTTCGAGAGATTCTCGGCCATCGGCCCGATCCCCGGATACTCCCGCAGGTATTGCTGGTAGCCCGGCAGCTTCAGGATGGACGGCCGGATCGGGAGCGAGCCGGACCCCTTCATCCAGGTCAGCTCCTGCTGCGGCGCGGTCAGCCACTCCAGGAACTCGACCGCGGCGTTCACCCGCGCGGGGCTCTGATTGAAGACGACCCAGTTGTCGGGCCCGGATACGGTCTGGTGATTGCCGTTCACAGCCGGCAGCTGCACGTCCGCCCAGTCGACCTTCGCCTCGTTGAGCGTCGGGACCTCCCACGGGCCGCTGACGAACATCGCCAGGTGCCCGCTCGTGAACAGCGGTTCGGCCTTGCTTGCCGTCGGGTCCAGGTACACCGATTTGTCGACGGTTGCCATCTGCTGCCAGAGCGTCAGGTTCTGCACGCCTGCCGGCGAGTTGAACAGCGCCTGCTTGTCGTCCGGCGAGAGGATCTGCCCCCCGCGCTGCCAGAACCCCGGGAAGAACCTCCAGGACGTGTCGAGCAGGTCTCCGCCGATGGGGTAGTTCACGCCGTAGATGTGCTTGGCGGGATCCGTCAGCTTCTTCGCGACATTGCGGAAGTCGCTCCAGGTCCAGTCAGGAGATGGATCGGGGACGCCTGCTGCGGTGAACAGCTTCTTGTTGTAGATCACCGACAGGTTGTCGATGAGAGCGGGGAACCCGATGACCTTGCCTCCGGGCGACACGATCTGCCTGGACGCCGGGTAGAAGTCGTTCCAGTTGAATCCCGGTTCGTGGGTCCGGTTCGCCAAGTTCACGGTCTTACCGCTCTGGGCGATGTTCGCGGCGTAGGACCCATAGATGTACGCGACGTCGGGATAGGTCCCGGCCGCGATCGCCGTCGTGACCTTCGGAAGAAGATCTCCGGTGGAAGTTCCGCCGGAGCTGGCCTGCACGACGATGTTCGGATGCGAGGCGTTGAACGAATTGACGAGCTGCTGCATCACCTTCGCGGCGGTGTCGGTCTGTGCATGCCAGAACTGGATCGTCACCTTCCCCGTCGGGCTGGTCCCCGGGGAAGGCTGGGCTGAGCTCGATCCCGATGATCCTGCGCATCCGGTCATCGCCAGGGTCAACGCCGCGATTCCCGCCAGCGCCGTTCGCTTCATGTCGGCCTCCTCGTCTCGTCAGCCCCTGGCCGCCCGCCGGTCATCCCTTGCCAGCGCAGTGATCGCCTCAACAATCGGCGTTGACCGACAAGGGACACAAGCCCGAGAGCCCGCGTCGTCGTTTTCCCCTGCTTTCGTTCTCGCTCGGATGTGCGGATATTAGAACACACTCGTGCGTTCTGCAAGGCCGCTTCTGGTCATTCGTATTGCTGTCTGAGCGATCGGGACGTAGATTCACGTAGATGCATGCCATCACGAGCGAGATCGCCAGCCAGCCTGCCCTGTGGCGGAAGGCCGCGGACATGGCTCCGGCCGTCGCGGGCCTGCTCCCGGCGCCCGGCGAGCCGGCCGTCGCGATCGGCTGCGGGACCTCGCACCACATCGCGCGGGCCTACGCCGTGCTCCGCGAGGAAAGGAGCCTGGGCACGACGGACGCGGCGATCCCCTCCGAGCTATCGCCACACCGGAGCTACGGGCGTGTGGTCGCCATCTCGCGCTCGGGTACCACCACAGAGGTCCTGCGCACGCTCGAGGGGCTCAGCGGAAGAATCGCCACGGTCGCGGTCACGGCAGTCCCCGACTCGCCGGTCGCGTCGTCCGCTGGCGACACCATCGTGCTGAACTTCGCGAATGAGCAGTCGGTCGTTCAGACGCGCTTTGCGACCACGGCGCTCGCCCTATTGCGCGCGCACATCGGCGATCGGCTCGAAGCCGCGATCGCCGACGGGGAGGCCGCGGTCGCCAGGGCGCTGCCGGTGGAGCCCTCGGAGTTCAGGCAGTTCGTGTTCCTGGGGCAGGGCTGGACCGTGGGCCTCGCGAACGAGGCAGCGCTCAAGCTGCGCGAAGCGGCCTCCGCGTGGACTGAGGCGTACCCGGCGATGGAATACCGCCACGGCCCGATCAGCGTGGCCGGCCCCAGAACCCTGGTCTGGGCTATCGGACCCGTTGATCCTGGTGTGCTCGCCGACGTGGCGGACACCGGTGCCACCATCGTCGACGAGGGGTCGGATCCGATGGCCGAGCTTGTCCTCATCCAGCGGATGGCCGTCGAGCTCGCCGAGGCTCGCGGTCTCGATCCCGATCGTCCGAAGAACCTGACTCGCTCGGTCGTCCTGCCGTGAGTCGCGACGGCGCACGCGGGAGGTCATGATCGTGGCCGAGGTCTCGTTCCACGAGGTCACGAAGGTCTTCCCGAACGGGACGACGGCGGTCGATGCGCTCACCTGCACCATCGCCGACGGCGAGTTCATGGTCCTGGTCGGACCGTCCGGGTGCGGAAAGACGACCGCCCTCCGGATGGTCGCGGGACTGGAAGAGCCGACCTCCGGAGCCGTGGCCATCGGCGGAGACGTCGTGAACGGCGTTTCTCCTCGAGATCGCGACATCGCGATGGTGTTCCAGAACTACGCGCTGTATCCGCATAAGACCGTCCTGCAGAACCTGGCCTTCGGGCTCCGGCAGCACAAGGTACCGAATGCCGAGATCGCGGCACGAGTCAGGGAGGTGAGCTCGCTCCTGACCCTCGATGAGCTTCTGGATCGCAAGCCCGCCCAGCTCTCCGGCGGTCAGCGACAGCGCGTGGCGATGGGGCGTGCGCTCGCCCGCAACCCCCGCGTCTACCTCCTGGACGAACCGCTCTCGAACCTGGACGCACAGCTTCGGACCCAGCTTCGCGCCGACCTCAAGCAGCTGCATCAGCGTTTCTCCACCACGACCATCTACGTCACGCACGATCAGGTCGAGGCCATGACGCTCGGCGACCGCATTGCCGTGATGTCCGACGGGAAGCTGCTTCAGCTTGGGACACCGCAGGAGATCTATCGGCGCCCGGCGAACGTGTTCGTGGCAGGGTTCATCGGAAGCCCCCCGATGAACCTGCTGAGCGCCTCCGCGACAGGCGGCCGCGTGCACGCGGGCGATCTCGAGCTAGAGCTCTTCGACGCCCCCGGTGGCGAGCTGGTCGTCGGCGTGCGGCCGGAGGCCCTGCGCCTGGTGACGGACGTTGCCGAAGAGCAGGCCATGCAGGTGCGCACGGAAGTAGTGGAGCTGCTCGGCCACGAGACGATCGTCTACGGGAGTATTCGCGGTCAGAATGTCGCGACGGCCTCCACCGGCGCCGGCCCGGCGTTGTCCGCCGGGCGAGCGACCGTCATCGCCCGGCTCGACGCGCGCCGTCAGCCCGCGGTGGGCGAGACGATCACTCTGGGGATGTCACTGGAAGACGTGCACCTCTTCGACGCCAAGTCGGGCAAGGCGGTGGCCCGGCCCGAGCCCCTCGCCTCTCGACAGCTTGCGGGATCCTGAGGACCGGTCCCGATGCGACAAGCGGAGCGGCTGGAGGCGATCCTGGAGTGGCTGTCCGGGGCCGGCAGCGTGAATGTCACCGACATCTCAGAAGAGCTGGGCGTGTCGGCAGCCACCGTCCGTCGTGACCTCAACCTTCTCGAGCGCCAGCGCCTGCTGGGGCGAACACACGGCGGCGCGGTCGCGCAGGGGGTCCTTTATGAGCTCCCGCTTCGCTACAAGGGCGGCCGGCACAAAGAGGAGAAGCTCCGGATCGCCCGCGAGGCCGCGACGCGCGTCGCCGCAGGTCACGCGATCGGACTCACCGGCGGAACCACCACGACGGAGGTGGCGCGGGCGCTTGTCGATCAGCAGCGCCTCACGCTGGTCACGAATGCTCTGAACATCGCGTCCGAGATGGCGGTGCGCCCGAGCCTGAAACTCGTGGTGACGGGCGGAGTGGCTCGGTCCGAGTCCTATGAGCTGGTCGGACCCATCGCCGAGGCAAGTCTTGCCGGGCTCAACCTCGACATCGTGTTCGTCGGCGCGGACGGGGTCTCCCTCGAAGCCGGCCTCACGACGCATCACGAGGTGGAGGCCCACACGAACCGGGCACTGATCGAGCGCGCCCGCTCGGTCGTCGTCGTCACCGACAGCTCCAAGATCGGGCTTGTGGCCTTCGCCCGGATCTGCGAGGTCGGAGCGGTCGACGAGCTGATCACCGACCGCGCCGCCGATCCCGGCATCCTGGCCGGGCTCGCCGAGGCTGGCGTGAAGGTCACGACCGTCTGATCGCCGTGCCGGAACGCGTACCGCACCTGCCAGGGCGCACGGAAGATTCACTCCAGCGCGTCGCCATGTCGGCATGTCGGGCGGCGTAGCCGATGGTCGCGGACTCGTTCTCTCGCACGAAGTGCTCACACTTGATCATTTGAGGCAGACATGGAACACTCTCGCTCATGGTCCGAATCGCGATCATCGGTGCCGGCAGTGTCGAGTTCACCCGCAACGTGGTGGCCGACCTGTGCTCGTTCGCGGAGCTCGAGGGCCTGGTGACGATCGCCCTGCACGACATCGACGCGGAGCGTCTCGCGTACGCGGAGCGCGCCGCCGCGTCCATCGTGCGGCGGACCGGCGCCGGATACCGGGTGGAGGCCAGCGCGGAGCGCCGGCCCGCCGTGGAGGGCGCCGACTACGTCATCAACGAGATCCAGGTCGGCGGGTACCGGGCAACCGTCACGGACGTCGAGATCCCGAAGAAGTACGGGCTCCGCCAGACGATCGCCGACACGATCGGGATCGGTGGCATCTTCCGCGGGCTCCGCACCATCCCCGTGATGGTGGGCATCGGCAACGACCTCCACGAGCTGGCACCGAGCGCCCTCCTGCTGAACTACGCCAACCCCATGGCCATGCTGCCGTGGGCCGTCTACGAGGGCACCCCGTTCGCGAACGTGGTCGGTGTGTGCCACTCGGTGCGGGACACCCACGCCTTCCTGGCCAGGACCGTTGGCGTGCCCGAGGAAGACGTCGCCTTCCGCACCGCCGGCTTCAACCATCAGTGTTTCGTACTGCAGTTCCGCCACCGTGGCACTGGCGAGGACCTCTACCCGCGGCTCCGGGAGGTGATGGAGGCCGACCCGGAGGGGCTGGGCAGACGGGTGCGCGTGGAGATCTTCCGGCGCTTCGGCTACTTCCCCACCGAGTCCAGCGAGCACTCGAGCGAGTACGTCCCATGGTTCCTCCACCACGATGATCAGGTCGAGCGATTCCGGTGCGAGATCGACGAATACGTGCGCCGCAGCGAGGAGAACCTGGAGGACTGGGGGCGGACGAAGGCGGCCCTGGACGCCGGGGAGGAGCTCGAGATCGAGCCGACCTCCGAGCTCGCTTCCGAGATCATCCACTCGCTCGAGACTGGCATCATCCGTGAGGTCTACACGAACGTGCGCAACGGCGGGCTGATCGACGGGCTTCCCGACAACGCCTGCGTCGAGGTGCCGACCCTGATCGACAAGAACGGCGTCCAGCCCACCCGGATCGGCGCCCTCCCCCCGCAGTGCCTCGCCCTGAACCGGACCTTCCTGAACGTGGCGGACCTTACGGTTCGCGCGGCGCTCGAGGAGCGGCGCAGCCTGGTCTACCAGGCCGCGCTGCTCGACCCGAACACGGCAGCCACGCTGACGACCCAGCAGATCGTCTCGATGTGCGACAACCTGATCGAGGCACACGGAGCCCTGCTGCCCGAGGGCATCCGGGGAAAGAGGTGAACCGGGGCGACCCGAAGGACGGCAAGGCATGACCGCGCACCCTGCCGACCCGCCGGAGGAGCTCTCACCCAGGCGGATTCTGGGCAGCCCCATGCTCCGCAGCGAGGATCGCGCGCTGCTCACCGGAACGGCCCGGTACACCGACGATGTCCCGTGCGAAGGGGCGCTGCACGGGGTGTTCGTCCGGTCCCCCATTGCACACGCGCTCGTCCGGTCGGTCGATGTGGATGAGGCCCGTGCGATGCCTGGCGTGGTGGGCGTGTTCGTCGCCGGCGACATGGGCGGGCTGCGCATGCCCCCCGTTGAAGATAGTCCCGAGACATTCGCCAGGCCGCTGCTCGCCACCGAGCGAGTCCTTTTCGTCGGCGAGCCGGTGGCGGTGGTGGTGGCGCAGACGAGGGCGCAGGCCGTGGACGCTGCGGACGCCGTCACCGTCGATTACGAGCCGCTCACCCCGGTGATCGATCCCGAGACAGCGCTGGGGCCTGACGCGCCAGTCCTGTTCCCAGCCCACGGCTCCAACCTCGCGATTCGCGTCGACGACGTGGCTGAGGATCCGGGCGCGCTCGAGGGTGCCGAGATCATCGTGCGGGCACGGTTCGTCAACCAACGGGTGGCGCCGGTGCCGATGGAGCCGAACGGCGCTCTGGCCATCGCCGGGGTGGCCCCCGATGAACCATCGGTGACGCTGTGGGCATCGGTGCAGGCGCCCCACGACACGCGCCGAATCGTCGCCCAGGTTCTGGGGCTGGACTCAGGCCGGGTGCGCGTCCGCACCGCGGCGGTGGGCGGCGGATTCGGCGGGAAGATCCCGACGTACCCCGAACATGTCGTGATCGCCTGGCTCGCCCGGCAGATGGGAAGCGCGGTTCGCTGGTCGGAGACGCGAACCGAAAACATGGTCGCGATGACGCACGGCCGTGGACAGGTGCAGCACGTCGAGCTGGGTGCCACCCGGGACGGGCGATTGCTCGGGCTTCGCGTCTTCGTAATCCAGGACATCGGGGCGTACGCCAGCGAGGCGGCGACCCTGCCACCGCTCACCGGCCTGATGGCCTCGGGTCCGTACCGGATCTCCCGGATCGACTTCCATGCGGTCTCGGTTCTGACCAACACCACTCCGGTGGGCGCCTATCGCGGCGCAGGCCGGCCAGAGGCAACCTGGCTGCTGGAGCGGGCCATGGACATGCTGGCGGGCGATCTCGGGATCGATCCCGCGGAGATCCGGCGACGCAACTTCATCCCCACCGAGACGTTCCCCTACCGCACCCCGACCGGCGCCAGCTACGACAGCGGCGACTTGGGCCGTGCCCTTGATACCGCGCTGCATGCGGCCGGATACCGGGACCTGCGCCGGGAACAGGCCGCACGTATCGATCGAGGCGAAACGTGGCAGCTCGGCGTCGGCATCAGCAGCTACGTCGAGGTCACGGGCTGGGGAAGCGAGTTCGCGTCGGTGCAGGCCGACGAGAAAGGGACATTCACCGTCCTGACCGGGACCAGCCCGCAGGGACAGGGGCACGAGACCGCGTGGGCGCAGATCGTGGCCGACACCCTGGGAGTCTCGTTCGACGCCGTCACCGTGCAGCACTCGGACACGGCGCTCGTCCCGCGCGGAGAGGGGACGATGGGGTCGCGGTCCCTCCAGGTGGGCGGCTCGGCCGTGCTCCGTGCCTCGGTGGCCCTGCTGGACAAGGCACGGCGTCTTGCGGCCCATCTGCTGGAGGCGAGCGAGAGCGATGTGCGCAGCTCCGGCGGCCGGATCGGCGTGCCGGAGGCCCCGGAGCTGTCACTGTCCTGGGGCGAGCTCGCGGCCGCCGCCGCAGACTCCTCATCTCTCCCGCCCGGTATGGAGACGGGGTTGCGGGCGCAAGACGACTTCGAGATGGCGGATTCGACCTATCCGTCCGGTGTGCACGTCGCGGTCGTGGAGGTCGACACCGAGACGGGGAAGGTGAAGCTGGTCCGTCATGTTGCCGTGGACGATTGCGGGCGCCGCGTCAACCCGATGCTCGTCGACGGACAGATCCACGGCGGGATTGCGCAGGGCGCCGCACAGGCGCTGTTCGAATCCGTCGTCTACGACGAGCTGGGCAATCCCCTGACGTCCAGCCTCGCCACCTACGGGATGCCGAGCGCGGCGGACCTCCCCGCGTTCGTCACCGTCCCGCTGGCCACCCCTACTGACCGGAACCCCCTGGCAGCAAAGGGCGTCGGCGAAGGGGGGACCATCGGGGCGGGACCCGCGGTCCATAACGCGGTGATCGATGCGCTCTCCCACCTTGGCGTCCGCCACATCGACATGCCGATGAGTCCCGATCGGGTCTGGAGGGCCGTCAGGGATGCGCTGCGCGGTACGCCAGGCGATCGCGAGAAAGGAGAAGCACATGGAGCGGCCGGACCTGAATGGTTTGATCGCGGCCATCGTCACGCCCATGCGGAGCGACCTGTCGATCGACGAGGAGTCCCTCCGAAGATACGTTGACTGGCTCGTTGGCCAGGGCATTCGCGGGCTGGCCGTGAACGTGGACACGGGCGAGGGACCTCACCTGTTCCCGGAGGAACGTCTGCGGGTCCTCCAGATCGCGGTTGAGGAGGCCAGCGGCCGGGCTCTCGTCGTTGCCGGACTCGCGGCTTCGTTTACCGAGCAGGCCCGCCAGCTTGCCGCCGACACCGCCCGGGCCGGAGCAGACGCCCTGCTCGTCTTCCCTCTCTCCGCGTACCAAGGCGAGCCGCTGGATCCGCAGATTCCCGCCTCGTACCACCACGCGGTTGCTGAGGCCTCGGGTCTTCCCCTGATTGCCTTCCAGCTCCAGCCCGCGCTTGGCGGGGTGAACTTCTCGGCCGAGACCATCGAGCGCATCATGAGCGTTGATGGTGTGGTGGCCATCAAGGAGGCGTCCTTTGACGCGAAGCGGTTCGTGGAGACCGCGAGGCTGGTGAAGTCCCTGCCGTCCCGCCCCACCGTGCTGAACGGCAACGACAATTTCCTGCTCGAGGCGTATCTCCTCGGGGCTGAGGGGGCGCTTCTCGGCTTCGGCACGCTCGCCGCACGCGAGCAAGTCCAGATGCACCGAGCCGTGCGCGACCACGATCTCCCCCGCGCCTTCGAGCTCCGCGACATGCTCCAGCCCTTGTGCGACGTGATCTTCGCTCGGCCCGTCCGGGACTATCGCGCTCGCATCAAGCATGCGCTCGTGCGCCTTGGCGTCATCGGCGAAGCCCACGTTCGCCCGCCACTGCGTCCGCTCTCCAAAGATGCTCGCGATCTCGTGGATAGCGGGCTCAAGGAAGCAGGACTTCTCTAATGGGTCTCCGCGGAGTGGGCGTGTTCTTGCCAACCTTCGTCGGAGCCCGCGGACGCACCGGACGCGAGCTTGCGGCGTTCGCCCGACGCGCCGAGGACCTGGGATTTGACTCCGTATGGGCGACCGATCACCTGCTGCACCAGAGCAGGTTCTACGCAGTCCCGTGGCTCGATCCGATTGTCTCGCTCAGCTACGTGGCAGCAACAACGTCGCGGCTACGCCTGGGCACCTCGATCCTCGTCCTGCCGACCCGCCAGCCAGTCGTCCTCGCCAAACAGGTAGCCACACTCCAGGCCCTCGCCGATGAGCGCTACATCCTTGGCGCGGGAACGGGCTGGGATGACCGGGAATTCCAGGCCGTCGGACAGCAACGCGCCGAGCGGAGCGGGCGGACCGACGAATCGATCGCGATCATACGCCGGCTGCTCGCCGGCGAGTCCGTGACGTACCAGGGCCGGTTCTACCAACTGCGGGACGTGGAGGTTGGCCCGGCGATGCGCTCGCCATTGCGTCTGTGGAGCGCGGGAGGCCGGCAACTCCCGCACGCAGTTTCCCCGGAGCGGCCCGTGCTGGCTCCGGCGGTTCTGCGGCGAATCGTCGCTTCCGACGGATGGATCGCGCGACCCACGTCCCTGCCGTCACAGATCGAGGAAGACCTCGCCGAGATCCGCCCCGCGCTCGAGGCGGCGGGCCGCGATCCGGGCACGTTCACCATCGCGCATGAGAACTTCCTCCACCTCGTTCCCGCCGAGGACCGTGCGAAGGCCCTCGCCGAGCAACGGCGCGCCTACACGACGATCATGGGAACGAACAGGCCATTCGAGTATTTCGAGCAGGTGTACCTGACGGGCACGCCCGCCGAGATCGTGGACAAGCTCCGGGCAAGGATAGCCATCGGCATCGAATACCTGATCCTGCACACCCTGCAGCCGTCGACCGCGCAGCTCGAGCTATGGGCGGAGCATCTCTTGCCCCACCTGGAGATCTGATGGCGAAGATCGTGCTCAACGGAGCCGGCAGCGTCGAGTTCACGAAGGAGCTGCTGGCTGACATCCTCGGCTTCGAAGACCTCGCCGGGTCCACGATTGCGCTGTTCGACGTGGACGGCGAACGCCTCGAAACCGCGGAGGCCATCGCGCGATGGACCGTGGAAGCACTTGGCGTGCCGGCCACGATCGAGCCGCATCGCGACCGCCGGGCGGCGCTCGAGGGAGCGGATCACGTGATCAGCATGATCCGGGTCGGCGGGCACGAGGGACTGAGGCTCGACTTCGAGATCCCCGGACGCCACGGCGTGCGGCAGACGATGGCGGACACCATGGGCATCGGAAGCATCTTCCGGGCCCTCTGCAGCATCCCGGCACTGCTTGAGCTGGCCCGGGACGTGCACGAGGTCGCGCCCGGCGCCTGGCTCTACAACTACACGAACCCGATGGCAGCGCTGGTGTGGGCGATCTACTCGGGAACCGCGCACCAGCGCGTCGTCGGCGTTTGCATGTCGCCGGAGAACACCGCCCAGCAACTCGCGGAGCTCGTCGATGTCCCCTTCGAGGAGATCGCCTACATCGCCGGCGGGATCAATCACCAGTCGTGGATCCTGCGGCTGGAACGCCGCGGGCGGGACCTCTATCCACGGCTTCGGCAGATCGTCCAGGACGATCCCGACGGGCTCGGGCGGCGTGTCCGTGTGGAGATCTTCAAGCGGTTCGGCTACTTTCCGACGGAGTCGAGCGAACACTCCGCGGACCTCGTGCCCTGGTTCCTCCCGCACGAGGACCAAGTCCGCCGCTTCCGGATCCCGGTGAACGAGTACCTACATCGCAGCGACCGGAACCTCGGCTCCTACGCGGAGATTCGGCGCAAGCTCAGGGCGGGCGAGCCACTCGAACTCGAACGCGGTTCCGAATACGCCCCGCAGATCATCCACTCCATCGAGACGGGGACGCACCGGATGATCTACGGCAACGTCCGCAACGGCGGTTCGATCGACAACCTGCCGGAGGACTGCTGCGTCGAAGTGCCGTGCCTGGTGGACCGGGCGGGGGTCCAGCCCACCCGCGTGGGGAGCCTGCCGCCGCAGCTCGCTGCGCTCAACCGGCTGTACCTGAACGTCTGCGAGCTGACCGTGCGGGCAGCACTCGAGCAGCGACGGGACCTTGTGTACGCCGCGGCGCTGCTCGATCCGAATACCGCAGCCACCCTGTCGATCGACGAGATCGTTCACGTGTGCGATGAGCTGATCGACGCCCACGGCCAGCTGATCCCGGATGGAATTCGCGGTGGCTGAGCCGCCTGTCACCCCGGTGTCGCGCAGGGCGTGACCGATCCCCGCCGCCCGCCGGTCATCCCTTGACGGCCCCGGTGATCGCCTGCACGAACCGGCGCTGGCCGACAAGGAACACCAGCAACACCGGCGCCGTCGTCAACACGGTGCCGGCCATCACGGCCGCCCACTCGGTTTCGTGTTCACCCTCGAATGTCGTGAGGCCCACCTGCACCGTAAATGTGTGACTTGACGTGATCGCGATCAGCGGCCAGAAGAGATCGTTCCACGCATAGATGAACGTGATGATTCCGAGGGCGGCCAGGGCCGGCCTCGCGAGCGGCAGCACGATCTTCCAGAAGACCTGGAGCCGGCTGCAGCCGTCGATGCGTCCGGCCTCCTCGAGCTCTCTCGGGAACGACTGGAAGAACGAGTACATGAGATAGATCCCCAGCGCGGATGTCAGCTGCGGCACGATGAGCGCCCCGAGCGTGTTGATGAGCCCAAGGTCGTGGAAGATCAGGAAGGTGGGGATCACCGTGAGCTGGAACGGGATGAGTGCCGTCGCGAGCAGCAGGATCAGCATCACGCTGGACCCACGGAACTGGATGCGCGCGAACGCGTAGCCGGCCAGGCTGCACAGAACCAGCTGTGCGAGGACTGCCGCGCCGGAGACGATCAGGCTGTTCAGGAACCAGTAAGGGAAGTCTGAGCTGGCCAGGACGGTCGAGTAGCCCCCGGTGTACAGACGATGCGGCACGATCGTCGGAGGAATGCGATTGATCTCGCTGTTCGTCATGAACGACGTGAGGACCATCCAGACGAACGGCAGGACCATGATGATCGACAAGGGCATCAGAACCAGATGCCCTCGCTGCGGCAAATGGCCCCGCCAGCCGCTCCGGCGCATCCGCCGCTCGGCCTCCTCGATCCGAGAACGATGCAGCGCGATGTCAATGTCGGGCGCGGGCCGCAGCGCCTGCTCGCCGGTCACAGCGCCACCTTGGCTCTGCGGCCGTAGACGAGCGCAACAATGGTCACGATCAGGCTTGCGAAGAAGAGGACGTACGCGACGGCTGCGCCATATCCGGCCGTGAAGAAGTTGAACGCCAGTTCCCAGATGTAGTACACGAGCGTCAGCGTGGAGTTGAGGGGTCCTCCCTTCGTGGTCGTGTAGACGAGGTCGAAGAACTGAAACACGTCGATGAGGCCCCACACCAGGAGGAACACCGTCACCGGCCGGATGGTCGGCACGACGACGTGCCAGAACGTGGACCATTTGCTCGCGCCATCGATCGACGCCGCCTCGAGGACCTCTTGGGGGATGTCCTGGAGTGCCGCGAGGTAGATCACGATGTTAAAGCCGAATTGGGTCCAGAAGTAGACGATTGCCAGCACAGCCAGCGCCTCGGAGGGGTTCTGGAGAAAGCCCTGGCGTGGCAGCCCCACCGCATCCAGTCCGGCATTCACGATCCCGAAGTCGGGATCAAAGATGAACCCGAACAGCAGGCCCTCGGCCGCCGCCGATGCGACGAACGGCACGAGGAAGCAGGTGCGGTAGAAGCCGATGAGCCTGATCTTCTGGTTCAGCATGATCGCCACGCCAAGCCCTGCCGCGAGGCCGATCGGCAGGTACATGAGGGCGAGGAGAAGCGTGTTCGTGAACGCCTGGCGAAGCATCGGATCCGCGCGAAGGGCGGCGTAGTTCGCGAGCCCGATGAAATGGCCGCCCGACACGAGATTCGAGTTCGTGAGCGACAGGTAGGCCGCCCAGAACATCGGGATGAAGGACAGACCGAGCACGATGAGCATGGACGGGCCCGCGAACCCCCAGCCGGCGATGTTGCCCGAACGGCGGATGCGGCGATTGGCATCCCGGGCGATGGTGGCCTCGTCGAGGATCGTGGCCATCAGCCCTCCACCGGCTCACCTGCGTCTACGGGCGTGACGCGGACAGGCCCGGACCGCTGCCTCGGTCCGAGAGCCCCGGCCGTCGCTTCCCTTGCTTTCGTTCTCGCTCGGATGAGCGGATATTAGAACACACTCGTGCGTTCGGCAAGGCCGGTTCTGGTCGTTCGTGTTGCTGCCCGGGCGATCGGGACGTAGATTCACGTAGATGCATGCCATCACGAGCATCGCCAGCCAGCCCGCTCTGCGGCGGATGAGGCGGCGCTCAAGCTCCGTGCGGCAGCCCGGCCCCGGCCGGCCGCGTAACCTGGCCCGCTCGGGCACCCTCAGCCCACGCTGAGCCGGGCAGATCACCGTGATCCTCGTCGTCGCCCTCAACCCGGCACTCGATGTCACTCATCACGTGCCAGGCGTCGACTGGGCCGGCGTCAACAGGCCAGCCGTGATCCAGGCCCGGGCCGGCGGCAAGGGGCTGAACGTGGCCCGGACGCTGCGGGCGATCGGTGCCGAAGTCCAGGTGATCGGGCTCGCGGGCGGCATCACCGGCGAGGAGATGAAATCCGCGCTCGGGGAGCTGGGGGTGCCGACGGCGTTCACCCGGATCAGCGGCCAGACCCGGCGGACCTTCGCCGTGGTCGACACCGTCCGCGGCGAGACCGCATTGTTCAACGAGCCGGGTCCGCCGGTCGGGCCGGATGAGTACGCCGAGTTTTGCGTTCTGTATGAAATGGCACTGGCGGGATGTACGGCGGTTGTCCTTTCCGGAAGCTTGCCGCAGGGCCTTTCGCCGGATACCTACGCAGAGCTGGGCGCCATGGCGGCGGCGGCCGGGGTGCCAGCCGTGCTGGACGCGCACGGGGAGGCCCTGCTCCGGGGCGCGGCCGCCCGCCCGGCCATCGTCAAGCCGAACCTCGCCGAGCTGGAAGCTCTCGTCGGCCGCAGCCTGTCCACGGCGCGCGGCGCGGACAAGGATGCGGTGGCCCTCGCCGCGCGGGAGCTGAGGGCCGCTGGCCCGCAGGCGGTCGTGGTCACCCTCGGAGCCGACGGGCTGTGGGCCGCCACCGACGACGGCAGCTGGCAGGCGGTGCCGCCGGCCGACGTGCAGGGGAATCCGACCGGCGCCGGGGATGCCGTGGCCGCGGGCCTGGTCCACGGGCTTGTCCTAGGGCGCCCGTGGGAGGAGCGGCTGCGGCATGCGGTTGCGCTCGGCACTGCCTCAGCTGCCGCGCCGGTCGCCGGGGAGTTCAGCCATGCTGACTACGCCGAGGCGCTGGCCGGGGTCAGGGTGAACCGCGGCGAGGCCGGCTGATGCCGGCGGCGCGGATGAAAGAGATCGTCGGGCCAGCAGCCGCGGCGGGCCGCGGCGTTGGCGCCTTCAACGTCATCGGCATTGAGCACGCCGAGGCGATCGTCGCCGGCGCTGAAGCCGCCAGCGCGGCCGTGGTCCTTCAGGTAAGCCAGAACTGTGTCGCCTACCACGGCGCACTCGACCCGCTGGGCCGGGCCTGCGCCGCCATCGCGGGCTCCGCTGCTGTGCCGGTGGCGCTGCACCTGGACCACGCCACCAGCACGGACCTGGTCCGGGAAGCCGCCGGCCTGGGCTTCGGGTCCGTTATGTACGATGCGTCGGCCCTGCCCTACGACCAGAATGTCCGCGCTACAGCCGGAGTCACCCGGTGGTGTCACGAGCATGGGATGTGGGTCGAGGCCGAACTCGGCGAGATCGGCGGGAAAGACGGCGTGCACTCGCCCCGTGCGCGCACGGATCCTGACGACGCGGCCCGCTATGTCGGTGCAACGGCGGTGGATGCCCTGGCCGTGGCGGTCGGCAGCTCCCACGCGATGCTGACCCGCGATGCGGTCCTGGACACCGGGCTCATCGCCAGGATCCACGGCGCGGTCAGCGTCCCGCTCGTCCTGCACGGCTCGTCGGGAGTCTCCGATGCGGCGCTGGCCGCAGCGATCGGTGCCGGGATGACCAAGATCAATGTGGCCACCCAGCTGAACAAGGTGTTCACAGCCGCCGTCCGCGACTGTCTCGCGGCCGATGCTTCCCTGGTCGATCCGCGACGGTACGGTGCGGCAGGGCGCGATGCGATGGTCATCGAGGTAACCCGCCTGCTGAAGGTGATCGGCGCCGGGATCGTCCGTCCGGATGAATCACCGGGCAAGCGGTGACGGAACGCGCGGAGGCGCCGGTGAGCCGGTATCGCCGGCGGAATGAGCTCCCGGACCTGGTCGTGGTCGGCGACTGCAACCCGGACGTGCTGGTGCTTGGTGACGACGTCACCCCGTCTTTTGGCCAGCAGGAGAAGCTGGTGGAGGGCATCTGGATGGTCATCGGCGGGTCCGCCGCGATCACAGCGGTGGCCGCGGCGCGGCTGGGGCTGAGCGTGCGGCTGGTGGCGGCGGTAGGAGCTGATCCGGCCGGGGATTTCCTGCTGGGCCAGCTTTCCCGGGAAGGCGTGGATACCGCTGCCGTGGCCGTGCGCGACGATCTGCCGACCGGCATGACCGTTGCGCTGTCGCGTGGCACTGATCGTGCGATCCTGACCGCTCTCGGCGCCGTGGCGTCGCTGACCACCCAGGATGTCCCCGCCACGCTCCTCACCCGGGCCCGCCATGTGCATATCAGTTCCTACTTCCTGCTGGAGCACTCGCTGGGGCCCGGGCTAGCGGCCATGCTCGCGGCCGCGCGGGCCGCAGGAGCCACCACCTCGCTCGATACCAACTGGGATCCGGCCGGGAAGTGGGGTGATGACCACCTCTCTGCCGCGCTGGCGCAGACTGATGTGCTGCTCCCCAACGAGGCGGAGGCCCTGCGGATCGCTGGCGAGCCGACCTTGCCTGCTGCGGCGCAAGCCCTCACCGCCGCGGGGCCCAGGCTGGCGGTGAAGCTCGGCGAACGGGGGGTCCTCTGCGCGGACGGCCCCGTGTGGCACCGGGCGGAGCTGCCGCCGGTGACGCCTGTCGATGCCACCGGCGCGGGGGATTGTTTCAACGCAGGGCTGATCGCCGGGCTGCTGCGCGGCCTGGCCCTGCCCGACGCGGCCGCGCTGGGCTGTGCCGTTGGCGCGCTGTCGACCCGAGCACCGGGCGGCACGGCAAGCTGCCCGGATCTGGCCACCGCTCTGGCCCTTGCCCAGGCCGCCACGGTCCGGAGGGTCAGCGGGTGACGCCTGGTGCTCAGCTCGGCGCGATGCCGGCGGCCAGCTTGGTTCCCCAGTCACGCGCCGCGCGCGGATGGCGTGCGGACCTACGAGCGGCTCATCTCGACCTCACCCCGGACGGCGGGAACCCTCTATGATGTCTTCCCGGGCGGCTGCGTCACCTACCGGTTCACCTTCGTCCCTAGGACCATCTATCGCGCTGATCCAGCAGTTCGAGAGCGCCGTTGGCCTGTACTCCAGGCAGCAGCTTCGGCTGGACCTGAAGCGCAAGCTCGGAGTGGAGCTGACTTCGTGACACCGCTCATCAGCTTCAGTGACCCGACGAGCCCTGGTGGGCGCGCACCCGCACGGCCGGCCGCCAAGAGCCGCAAGCGCACAATCCTGGAATCGCTGGCAGATCCCCGAGTGAGGCTTGCCATCGGCGTGGCGACAACGGTCATCACGGCACTGTCGGCCCGCGGCCGGCGGGTCGGGCATCACGAAGCCACGGTGTTCCGCGTGATCAATGACCTACCCGATTCGCTCTACCCCCCCGCATGGGTCGTTATGCAACTTGGCGCTCTCGGCGCCGCGCCCGTCGCCGCCGGAGCCGCGTGGGTAGCGCATGACCGCGAGCTCTCCGGCAGGCTGCTCGCGGGCGGCACCGCTGCCTGGGCGCTGTCCAAGCTGGTCAAGCGGCTGGTGCGCCGACCCAGACCAGCGACGCTGATCCCGGATGCCCACCGTCGCGGCCCGGATGCGGCCGGGCTGGGCTACTTGTCAGGTCACGCAGGCGTGGCAGTGGCGCTAGGAGCGGCCGCCTTTCCTCGCCTCGGTGCTGCCGAGCGCGCAGTTATCCTCGCCATCGCACCGATCGTGGGTCTGTCTCGTGTCTATGTCGGCGCCCACCTTCCGCTCGACATCGCGGGCGGCGCGGCGCTTGGTCTCGCCGTCGAGGCCACCGCGGCTATGCTCAGCGCCGGCGATCATGCAGAGGTGAGCTGACGAAATCATCCAGCGGGAACTCGCGTGCTCCGATCCCCTCCGTCTCGAAAACGGGCGTTGCTGCACCCGCCGGGAGCTCCTATCGGCGCGGCAGGCACCAGCGCCCGGACCCCGGCCGTGCAGCTGCCTTCTTCACATCGCCGGTCTCCGTTCTGACGGACAGGCCGCCGGTGGTCGATCATCCGGCCGCTGGAGTCACGAGTGCGATAGCGGAGAGCGCTCGGAGTATGCATGGCCATGCCCAACCGGCCCTCCTGACGATGGATAGCTTCTGGTCCGAGCAGCAGAGATCGCCATTGCACAGGGGTCAGTCGGCCGCGGCAGGGGACATCCGCGTCCGGACGGTTTCCTCGGCGAGCGCGACGGCGTTAGGGGCCGTGTCATGGGCGCCGAGTACGGCGCCGGTGGCGTACAGGCCGTAGATAATGAGCAGGATCCGTTCGGCCACGCCGTGGGGATCCTGCAACCCGCCTTGTGCGGCAATGGCGCGGAGTTGCCGGCGCAGCGCGTCGAAATGCCCGACCGCCACCTGGTGGGCCGGGTGGCCAGGGTCACGGAACTCGCTATGTGTGTTCAGGAACGGGCAGCCGTGGTAGTCCACGTCGCGGACCTGGCCGGCCACGGCACGGACGACGGCGACGAGCTGGCCGGCCGGGTCTCGCCCGGCCTGCTCGACCGCGCGATCGATGATGCCTTCCCATTCCGTGCGGCACCGCCTCAGGTAGGCGACGATGAGGTCGTCCTTGCTGGCGAAATTCCGGTACAGCAGGCTCTTGCCGCAACCGCACTCGTCAACGATCTGCTGCAGGCCGACCGGGTGCACGCCCTGCTCGCGGAAGAGGCGCGACGCCGTGTCCAAGATCCGGTCGCGCGCTCCCGGTGCGGGCTTTCGCGCCATCTCCAACCTCCTCGATCACTATAGCGGACCGATCGGTCCCTCCACGTCCGCGCTCAGAGTGGCGCGACCGTGACGCGAGTTCCGGTGCACGTCGCGTCGCGCATTGGTCGCCCCGCAAGGCCGGCAGCCCTATTGACGTCACGGCTACCCGTCGTTGTATCATGGGGACCGATCAGTCCCGGACCGATCGGTCCGAATCCTTTGCACGACAGGAGACATGATGACGTCCCAGCTCATATCTAGTGCCGCGACCCGGGTGTGACCGCCGGTGCGAGCCCTTGTCTACGACCCGAGCGCGCCGGCCGGCCTGCGCCTCGGTGACACTCAAGATCCCGTGCCCGGTCCGTCACAAGCCCTGGTCCGCGTCGAAGCCATATCCCTGAACTTCGCCGACGTGGCCTTCTTGCGCGACCGCGCAGCTCCGGGCGCCGTGCCCGGATTCGACGCGGCTGGCGTTGTCGTCTCCGCGGCCGGAGACGGGTCCGGGCCGCCGGCCGGCGCGCGGGTGGTTACCTTCGGCTGGTCGGGCGGCTGGGCCGAGCTGCGGGCAGTGGAAACCACCGAAGTCGCTGTCGTGCCAGCGGGGGTGGATGCCGGCCTCGCGGCGGCGATACCCGTCGCCGGGGTGACGGCACTGCGGGCCTTGCGGCGACTCGGCTCACTGATGGGGCGGCGGGTGCTCATCACGGGCGCGTCCGGCGGCGTCGGGAGGTTCGCCGTGCAGCTCGCGGCCAGAGCGGGCGCTCACGTCGTGGCATCGGCCGGCAGCCCGCAGCGCGGTGAAGGACTGGCGGCGCTCGGCGCCGCCGAAGTCGTCACCGGCCTGGACGGCGTAACGCGGCCTGTGTACGCGGTACTGGACAACGTCGGCGGCCACACCCTCAGCCAGGCCTACGCGCTGCTCGAGGCGGGCGGATGCGTGCAGAGCGTGGGGATGGCGTCCATGGAGCCGACCTTGATCGACTTCGAGCAGGCCAGGCTGCGCGGCGGCGGCCGCATCGAGGCATTCACCGTCGGCGATCACTTCGGCCCCGACCTGGCCTACCTCATTGGCCTCGTGGCCGCCGGCCAGCTCGACCCACAGGTCGGCTGGCGTGGCCCGTGGCACGAGGCCGCCGACGCGGCGGCCGCGCTGATGGACCGGAAGGTGCAGGGAAAGGCAGTGCTGGAGGTGTCATCGTGACCGCCCTGGCGGGCCAGCGCGTTGTCGTGGTCGGCGGAACCAGCGGGATGGGGCTGGCCACCGTGCGGGCGGCCCTCGCGCAGGGCGCCGACGTGGTCGCTGCCGGACGGCGCCCGGTTGAGCGGCGCGAGCCTGCTACCGGAGCGCGGCAGGAGGTGGTCGATGTCACCAACGAGGAATCAGTCCGGGCACTGTTCCAGAACGTGGGCGAGCTCGATCACCTCTTCGTGACCGCCTCGCCCGGAAGCCCGGGCGCGTTCGGTGAGCAGGACCTGGCTAGCGCGCGCACGTACATGGACGGCAAGTTCTTCGGTAGCTGGACCTGCGCCCATTTCGCTGCGCCTCGCATCCGAGCCCGCGGGTCCATCACCTTTGTAACCGGCGGAGCGGTCGTCCGGCCGCCAGCCCACGGATCCATGATCGCGGCAGCCTTCGCGGCCATCGAGGCGCTTACCCGGGCACTGGCGGTGGAGCTCGGCCCGCAGCGGGTGAACACGATCCGCCCCGGCTACACCGACAGCGAGATGTGGCAGTTCCTGTCCGACGGCCAGCGCGACGACCTGCGTCGGCGCGTCGCGGACGCGCTGCCGGTCAGGAGGATGGGCACGCCCGAGGATGTCGCCCACGCCGCCGTCTTCTTGATGACCAACCCCCAGGTGACGGGCACGGTGCTCGAAGTGACCGGCGGCGAAACCCTCATCAACACCCTGGAGCGACAGCCATGATTCTCGTCACCGGCGCCACAGGAAATGTCGGCCGCGAGCTCACCCGCGCGCTGGCCGCGCGCGGCGAATCTGTGCGAGTCCTTGCCCGCAAACCGGACCAGGCATCGTTCCCCGCCGGCGTGCAGGTCGCAGAGGGCGACCTCGAAGACCCCGAATCCGTCGCCCCGGCGCTCGACGGCGTCGGCAAGGTGTTCCTGCTCGGCGGCTTCGCCGCCGCCGGCGTCCTGCGGCGCATCCGCGCTGCGGGTGCCGGGCACGTCGTGCTGCTCACCTCCCGCTGCGTCATCGGCGGGAACCCCGAGAACGCGGTCACGCGGATGTGGCTAGACGCCGAAGCTGCCGTCCGTGATTCCGGCATAGGATGGACGATCCTGCGGCCAAGCGGCTTCCAGTCGAACGCCCTCCGCTGGCTCCCCCAGCTGCGCATTGGCGACGTCGTGCGGGCGCCGTGGCCTGCCGTGCCCATCGCGGCCATCGACCCTGCCGACATCGCAGCCGTCGGCTCGGTGGTGCTCACCGGGCCCGGCCACGAGGGCGCGGCGCTAACGCTGAGCGGCCCCGAGCCGCTGACACCCGGCGAACAGGTGGCGGTGCTTGGCCGCGCGCTCCGGCGCCCGCTGCGCTACGAGCCGCTTTCCGACGACGAGGCCCGTGCGAGCATGGCGGACGACGGTGCCCCGGCCAGCCTCATCGATGCGTTCTTCCGCTTCTTCAGCGCCGGCGAGTTCAACGACTCGGCCATCACCACCACCGTGCGCAAGATCACCGGCCGCCCGCCCCGCACCTTCGATCATTGGGCGCACGCTCACGCAGGCCTTTTCGGTAACGCCGGATGACGCGCGGTTAGATTTCGCCTGTAACCACCAGCCGCAACCGCCATCGCCCGGGTTCACCTGGCCGTGGCGGACCAGGCCTAGTAGTCCACTGGTCCCCAGCCCGCGTGGGACGGTCCTGCCGTAAAGCGAACGACCCCCGGGCCGGAGCCGGGGGGCGTTCGCTATTCGATAAGCAGGTCTGAACAGAGTTACCTGAGCTCGGTCGTGGTTACCGCCCTGCGACGACGGCGAGGTAGGTACCGGGAGTGGCACCAGTTGGGCCGTAGAGCCCCATCACTTGGTTCTTGTACACGGTATTCCCGGTCACAAGACTGCAGCCGCCGGTACCCGGCCACGCGGACGCCCAGACCCTGCTGCTCGCCCGTTTCGGCCGGCGTGTCTGACGACCGGTGCCCCGGCACGAGAACGCCGTGCCTCCCCGCCAGATCAGCCGGTTCTGCCACCAGCCAGGCGACTGGCTGTGCTGATGGCTGACGCTCGGGCTGACTGCGCCGGTGCCGACGGAAATGATGTAGGTGGTTCAAGCTTCGAAGTCCCCGGCGACTTTCAGACTGCGCACTAGCACCATCCGGTCACCCGCGATCCGTTCAGGGCCGAAGGTCCTGACGTCGGTCCCTGGCATGATCAGAGCCGCGAGCGCGTTGGCTCCCTGGGCGAAGCGGCGCGCTATCGCAAGCGTGAGTTCAACGAGGCGTATCATCCGTCTGATGGCCACGCCTGGGGAATGAAGTGGCCGCGCCGTGCGGCAGACAATGGGGGAACACATGGCATTCATCCAGCTCATAGAGATCACGAGTTCGCGGGTCAGCGAGATCGAGGCGCTCACCGAGGAGTGGCGGGCCCAGACCGAGGGACAGCGCACCGCGGTGCGGGGCACTCTGACCCAGGACCGCGATCGCCCCGGTACCTATATGCAGATTGTCGAGTTCGGTTCGTACGAGGACGCGATGGCGAACTCACGCCTGCCGGCGACGGCGGCATTCGCGGCGCGGCTGACCGCGCTGTGCGACGGGCCGCCAGTCTTCCGGAACCTCGACGTCATCAGCGTCGAGGAGATGTAACTGCAGGACCGCGGGCTGGCTGCGCGGGAGCCTTCCGGCGGGTGCTTCGCGGAAGGGCTAGAGATTCTCTTCGCGTAGCACGTTCATGTTCCGGAAACTTCAGCGCGCCTTCGTTGATCGCGGCTAGGAATGCCGCCAACTCTGCGGCGCCAGCCAGCAGTGGAAACTGCCCTGACCCGCGTCGCAGCCATGTCCCGCAAGGGAGGGCGAACCCGCCGTCCGGCAGGGCCTATGGTCGTGTTCCTCGCCCAAGCCGCCGATGCCTGCGCCGGCAGCATCGAAATCCGCGGGCTCGGCAGCCGGGTATGGCCACTAACGTGCGAACTAATCGGCCGTCGGCTTCTCGGCCGGCGGTCAGCATGCCCTAGGCAGCAGGTCTGAATCCGGGCGGTGGCGGCTCTGCTCGTACCGCCGCGGCGAACATACCCGAGCGTGGGCAAGCCGGACTATGACGCCTATTGTGAGCCGATCGTCACGCATGGTTGTCATGACTTCGTGGAATTTTCTTGCAATCGCCAGCATCCGTCAGCCCGCTTTGACTATTGGCCTATTCATGCCCGACGATGTCGTCATGGCGATGAAAACTTTGATCGTGGATGACCTCGACGGCTCTGATGGCGCCTCCACCGTGTCGTTCTCGCTGGGAAACACGGCCTATGAGATCGACCTGTCGAAGAAGAACAAGGCAGCCATGGAGAAGACGCTGTCCAAGTTCACTACCGCAGCCCGCAGAGTCGGGGGCAGCGGACGGCGCAAAGGGTCCCGCAGCGCGAGCCGGCAGCAGACCGGCGCCATCCGGGAGTGGGCCAAGGCCAGCGGGCGCAAGGTTTCCGAGCGCGGGCGCATCCCCCAGACCGTTATCGATGCCTACAACGCCGCTCACAACTAGCCGCAGCCCCTGCCGGGCGCCAGTGCGCGCGTGAACTTGGCCATTGACGTGCTCCGCTGCTGTTCGGCTGGCTGGTTTCCCTCTGCTACTGAGCGTCATGAGGCGAGCCGGCGGGCGAAGAACGACAGGATCTCGTCGCGGGCGGCGATCGTTGGTTGGCCGATTTCATCGATCAGGGGTCGTCCAGCGGTAGCGACGGCTGGGCCAGGACCGGTGCGAGCATCGATGCCTCGAGCATCATCGTGAGCGCGAAGTTGCCCGTGAAGCGCATCCCGATCGCGCCGACGCCCGGACCGCCACGCTCCCCGTGCGCCAGCCTCGCCAGCGACCGGAGCCAAATGGTCACCGGGCTCGACGCGTTGGCGGCGAAGGCCCGGAACTCAGCGCTGATACACGCCCGCCGGAAGGTGATGCTGCCCTCCTCAACGTCAGCATCTGCGGCTTAAAACAGACCCCACATCCGACGAACGAAGTAATCGCCGTGACCACTGCCGCTGTCGACACCGACCCAGGCGGTGGCGTCCGAGTCGGCTTCCGCTGGCTAGAATGTCAAGCTAGCGCGGCCAGGACGACAGCGGATCTGCGAGGGTTGCATCATGGCCAGCGGCGCGGCGCGGCGGTTGCTGTTGCTGCGGCACGCCAAGTCAGCTTGGCCCGATGTGGCCGACCATGAGCGGCCGCTGGCGCGCCGCGGCCGTCGCGATGCTCCGGTCGCGGGACGGTGGCTGCGAGCGGCAGGCTGGGTGCCCGACCGTGTGGTGTGCTCGACGGCCAGGCGCGCCCGCGAGACGTGGCAGTTGGCTGCGGCGGAGCTTGATGCCTCTCCCAGGGTCAGCTTTGACCAGCGGGTGTACGGGGCGGCAGCTGGCGAGCTCTTGGATCTGGCCCGCGAGACCGCGCCGACGGCGCGGACCCTGCTGATCGTTGGGCACGACCCTGCCATGCAGGAACTGACGCTGGCGCTCGCCAGCGCCGGGGCTGGCGATGCGGATGCGCTCGAGCGGGTTCGGTTCAAGTTCCCGACCGCCGCGATCGCGGGACTGGAGTTCACCGGAACCTGGCAGGCGCTCGTCCCAGAACAGGCCCGGCTGGCTGCTTTCGTGGTTCCCCGGGAACTCCGCGCCGGCCCTGGCGCGGGATAACCAGCTGAGGTGATCAGGCAGCAATGCTGGCGGAACACGACGGCCAGGCAGCGAAGGCTGTCACCTCGGCCACTTCACGTCGGTCACCGGCATGAAACACATGCCGGTCAGGTCCGGGAAGGATATGACGCTCATTGCTTACTGGCCTTCGTGGCTTCTGCCGGCGGTTGCCTTACCAGTTGGTGCCATGCGCGCGCGGCGTCGCGCATGGGGCCCTTGATGTCAATCTCGTCTGCTGAACGGCTGAACATGATGTCCCACGCTGGGAACAGGGCCCGGATCTCGGGCAGGTCAAGGCGCCGTGGGCCGAACCGCCCGCCGCCTTGGCCGAAAGCGAACATCAGCAGCCTCGCGCCGGGCGCGGCTACTGCGGTGATCGTCGCGGCGGCGCGGCGCCGGTCGGGGTCGCTTAGGCCGCCGAAGCAGCCGATGTCCTGCAGCAGCGTGTAGCCGCTGCCGAGGGCTGCTGGCGTGATCCGGGCGATGTCGGCCTGAATGAACCGGACGTCGGCGCCGGCGAGCTTGGCGTTGCGCCGGGCGCGCCGCAGCGCAACTGACACGGCATCAATGCCGGTGACGCGCCAGCCGCGGGCTTCGCACCAGATCGCGTCGTGTCCGGTGCCGCAGCCGATATCGAGCATCTGGCCTGCGGGCAGCGTGCCGACGAGGTCGACTAGCGGCGCGGACGGCTCGTGTCCGTCCCATGGCGTGAAGCCGATGCGGTACATGACCTGGTACGGCATGCTCATGATCAACTCCTGCTAGAGTCTTGCTCTATCAATAGAGTTTTTCTCTATTTAAGGAGTGTTACTCTATGGCGTGCCCGACGTCAAGAGGGAAGCAGCCGCCGCCGGCGGGCGGCGCGCGCGCAAAGCACTCGAGACCCGCCGCCGCATCCGCAGCGCCGCCCGGGACCTGTTCGTCCGCCAGGGCTATACCGCCACAACGATGCGGGCAATCGCCGCCAGCGCCGATGTGGCATGGCAGACGGTCTACTCGGTGTTCGGCACCAAGGCCGCCCTCTTGTCGGAGATCTTCGACGTGACCGTGGCCGGCGACGACCAGCCGATCCCGATGGCACAACGCCCGTTCGTCAGCGAGATAGCCGCGGCGAGCGACCCGCGTGAGAAGGCCCGGATCTTCGCGGCGCACCTGCGCGAGACCACTGCCCGCACCGCGGCCGTGCAGGGCGTCATTGAGTCCGCTGCGGCGACCGACGCGGATATGGCACAGCTCTGGACCGAGCTCATGGACCAGCTCATCCGCGGCATGACCATGGCTGTGACCGCCCTGCATGCCCAGGGCGCGCTCCGCCCGGACCTCACCCTCCAACGCGCCGCGGACCGCCTGTGGTGGTACGCAGGACCGTGGGCCTACCGAGGGCTCGTCCTGGCCCGCGGCTGGAGCCTCGATGAATACGAAGCCTGGCTCGCCGAGACCCTCTACACACAGCTGATGACACCAGGGCGACCCGATCCGTCGGCCGAGGGCCGCCCGGACCTGGTGACGGACGATCCGATGAGTCGAGGGCCCTCCGGCGGTGACGCGCCTTCCTCGAACAGCCGCTTACCTGCTGTGCTGCGCGCCTCAGTGCCCGGCTGGCCCGGCAACGAGAAGTCGATGGTCAGCTGGCTCGTCGTCTTGCTCGCCAGCGCGATACCCGCCACGACCCCGCCACGGGAACGACGCCACCCCGCGGCCCGCTCAAGCCGGCAGAATATGCGGGGGGGTCGGCGCGGCGCGGCGGCTCGGCATTGTCATGCGGCTTCTGCCTGTCCGGCGGCCTGCCCGGCTGCGGCTTGGCTCTCGCGTGCGGGGCGTGGCAGGAGCAGCGCGGGCACCACTGCGACCGCGATCAGGGCCGCGGCGACCCAGAAGGTCGTGCCGAAGGCCGCGGCGAGTGCTGGCACCGTGTGAGCCTCTTGTGCGGGTGGTAGCGCTGTCAGTGCCTGGATGCCGTCGGGGTGATGGGGCAGGTTGGCTGTGATCGCGTGCTGCAGGATGACCGCGAAGATGGCGGTGCCGGTCGCGCCGGCAATGCGCTGGATGGCGTTGAGCGCGCTGGTTGCCCGTGGTATTTCCGCGCGGGAAAGAGCCTGGAAGGCGGCGGCCATGGAGGGGACGATGGTGCTGCCGATCCCCAGGCCGATCACGAGCAGGGCACCCGCCAGGTAAGCGTAAGAGGTGCGTGCGCCCACCTGGGTGAAGGCGAGCGTGCCGAGGAATGCCACGGCCATCCCGGCCGACGCGACGCTCCGGGCGCCGATCTTGTCGGTGAGTCGGCCCGCTAGCGGCAGTGCCAGGGCCGCTCCGATGCCTTGCGGGCCGAGCAGCAGCCCGATCTGGAGGGGGCTGTTATGGCGGACTACCTGATAGTAGAGCGGGATCAGGATCAGCGAGCCGAACAGCGCGATCCCGAGCAGGAGATTGGCAGCGGCTGCGGTGGCGAACCCGCGGCGGCGGAAGAGCGAGACGTCGATCAGTGCGCTCTTGCCGTGCGCGGTGGCGTGCCAGACGAACAGCGCGACCAGCGCCAGGCCGGCCAGCGCGGTGATGATTGTGCGGGTGTTGCCGAAGCCGCCGTGACTGCCTGCCTGCGACATGCCGTAGAGGAAGATGCCGATGCCTGGGGAGAGCAGGATCAGCCCTCGCAGGTCGAGCCGCTGGCCCAGCTGAGGCCTGGCTTCGGGCAGCAGCCGCCACGCGGCGAGCACGGCTGCGGCGCCGATGGGCAGGTTGATGAAGAAGATCCAGCGCCAGCTGGCGGCTCCGATGATCACCCCGCCGATCACCGGGCCGAAGACCGGTGCGAGCAGCATCGGCACGCCGATCACGCTCATCACGCGGCCCATCCGCTGCGGGCCGGCGGCCTGGGCGAGGATCGTCTGCCCGACGGGCAGGATCATCCCGGCGCCCAGCCCTTGGAGCACCCGGAAAGCGATCAGAGGGCCGATCGACCACGCGGCGCCCGCGAGCACCGAGCCGGCCAGGAACACCAGCAGGGCGGCGAGCCAGACGCGTTTGGCGCCGAAGCGCTCGGACGCCCAGCCGGTCAGCGGGATCACGGTCGCGAAGGCGAGCATGTAGCCGGTCATCACCCACTGGATGGCCGGGATCGACGTCTTGAAGTCGGCGCCGAGGGTGGGGATGGCGACGTTCACGACTGTTAGGTCGAGGACAGTCATGATCGTGCCCAGGATGACGACCGCCGAGAGCACGAGAATCTCGCGGCTCAGGCCGTCGGCGCGCCCGCCAGCCGTGGCCGTCTTGGTTGCGGTTCTGCTGAGTGTCATCGGATCCTCCCAGGATGTATGCTGGGTATGCTCTAAACATAGAGTAGAACCAAACTTAGGGCAACTCTATTTCTGAGATGATGGGCAGATGGGGCTTCGCGAGCTGAAGAAGGAGCAGACCCGGCAGCTGATCGCCGGCACAGCGTGGCGGCTGTTCGCCGACCGGGGGTTCGACCAGGTGACCGTGGCGGAGGTCGCACGCGAGGCGCAGGTCGCGGAGGCGACCGTGTTCAACTACTTCTCCACCAAGGAGGACCTGTTCTACTGGCGGCTTGAGGCGTTCGGCACGCGGCTGGCCGACGCAATCAGTGCCCGGCCTGCTGGCGAGCCGGTGCTTGCCGCCTTCCGCCGCGCCCTGATGGCCGAAGGCGGCCTGCTCACCCAGCTTGAGGCGGGCGATCCGGAAGCGCTCGCGCGGCTGCGCACGGTCAACCGCGTGATCGCTGCCAGCCCGGCGTTGCTCGCCCGCGAGCAGCAGGCGATCACCCGCAACGCCGAGTCCCTGGCCGCACTGCTGGCCGCTGAGATCGGCGCGCCCGCCGACGACCTGATCCCCCAGGTAGCGGCGAACGCGCTGATGGGCGTCCACCGCGCGCTGATCGACTACGTGCGCCGTCGCGTTCTGGCCGACGATGAGCCTGCCCGGCTCGCCGCCGACGTTCGCGAGCTCACTGCGGCGGCTTTCGCGCTGCTGGAACACGGCCTGGCCGACTATGCCGCCAAGCCACCAAGCCTGCCCGCGCCCTCGTTCCAGCACCCAGCCGCGAGGACGGCTGCACCGTAAGGGGGGCGGTTGGACTGCGCGGCGGGCCGGGTGCCCGCATCCGGGAATGAGGGCATGACGGCGACGGCGGTGAATACCTGGACCGGTGCTCCATGCAGCGGCTGTGGCTGCCCCGCAGCAGTACCAGCTGATCCCGGAACGCGCCTTCATCAGCCACCACAAGCCGACCGCGCCGTCCGCCTGGCGCAGCTGCGCAAGACTGCGGTGGCCGGGTCAGAGCTTGACCCCATAGGTCCGCTCTAGGTCTTCGATCCAGTCGTTTTGGATGGTGATGCCGTAGTTGTCCGCCAGCTCGTAATACTCCGGCGGCGTGCCGTGCAGGGCCAGGATCGGCGCCAGCTCCTCGAAGTAGGTTTCCAGCCCTCCAGGGGAGAGGATCTCGACCACCGTGGCGGAGGCGCTGGCCGCGTTCCACATGGCATGCGGGATGCCGCGGGGCTTGGCCAGGTAAGCGCCCGGGCCGGCCTCCAGCACCTGGTCCCCGATCCGGACCCCGACCGTTCCGGACAGCACCAGCGAGAACTCGTCTTCCCGGGAATGGTTGTGCGGCTTCACCAATGTCCCGGAGGGAATCTCCACCTCCATCACGGCGAGGGTCCCGCCGGTGTCGGGGCTCACCATCTTGTAGCTGAACCGGACGCCGAAGAGCATGACAGTCCGCGCTGACCAGTAATCGGGGCAGAACGGCCGCGCGCCGCCTGGCACGGCTGTGGCTCTTGTGGCCAGCCAACACGTTTCGGCTGTATGCCCAAATTGCCAGATCCGAACGGATCTCTGTGGTAGGTATTACCCAGTCCAGTCCAGTTCAGCCCGGTAGCTAGGTCTTGGGGGGCATACGGTGTTCGGTATCAGGACAGGCCGCATGATGGCACGGTTTGGCGGTGTCGTAGTGGCCGGCGGGGTCCTCGCACTCTCGGTCGCAGCTCTGGGTGAAGCCACTGCCTTCAGGCCCGACTACCAGGTCCCGCTCCATCAGCCGATGCCGATAACGGCGGCGGGCTTCGGCACACACTCCGAGCAGTGCGGGAGCATCCCCGATACCGAGGACGGCTGGCACTTCGTTCTCCCGGGCGACTTCACCGTCTTCGTTTCGCTCACTGTCACGTTCAGCCCGGGTGGCACTCAGACCATCACCAGTTTCGGTCCGCCCACCGACAAGCATGCGTTTGCGGCTTCCGCTCCAGGAGCGGTGCTCGAAAGCGCCTCGGCGATCGTGAAGACGGAGACCGGCAAGAAGCAGGTCCTGTGGTTCAACCTGTCACATACCTGCCCTGCGACGGCAACGCCGACGCCGACGCCGACGCCAAGCGGCACGCCGACCACGACGCCGACCGTCACGCCGACGCCGACGCCAAGCGGCACGCCGACTACGACGGCGACGCCAACTGTCACGCCGACGGCGCCCACGTCGCCGAGCCCTAGCCCTTCCACCTCGCCCGCACCAGCGCCAGCACCTACGCCGGTGACGACCACCCTTCCAGTGACGGGCTGAAGCGCTGGGAGCCCATGGGAGGCGGCTGACGCGCGACTGGCTCCTGCGCATCAGCCGCGGCCGCCCAGGCCGCATCGATGACGGCAATTCGGCCGTGCGGCGGTTCTGGGTCGGCCATGTGCGGCAGGCCGTGGTCGCGGGAGCGGTAGTGGCAGCGGCCGGCGCTGCGGTGCTGGCCACCACGTTCAGCGGATCCGGCGAGTCACCGGGAAATGCAGCGCCCCGCATTGTGCCGCCTGTCCGTGTTCCGGCGGCGGAATTCGCTAAACTGCGCCGCGCGACGACGTACACGAGCATCCCAGCGGCTCCCCGCGACCCGGCCCCGTTCGCTCTCAGCGGCGGGCTGGTGGTGCGTCCGCTGACACCGCTGGTTGTTTATGCCGGGCCGGGGAAGCCGCCGATCGCGGTGCTGCCGGCAACAGAGCTTGGCGGCCCGACCTGGGTTCCGGTAGTGCAGAGCAGACCGGGATGGGAGCGCGTGCTGCTCCCGAGCCGGCCGAATCGCGCCACCGGGTGGATTTACACTGGCGCGGCCGATCGCTCGCAGCTCGACACCCGGCGCAGCACGTACCTCGTCCGGATCAAGGTCGGCGCGCGCAAGCTCAGCGTCGACCACGGTGGCCGGCCGCTGGGAACCTGGACGGTAACGGTCGGCGCCCCCAGGACGCCGACCCCCACGGGACGGACCTTCCTGCTCGCGCTGCTAGCCCCTCCCCATCCGACCTATAGCCCGCTCATCCTGCCGCTGGGGTTCCACTCCGATACGCTGACAACCTACGGGGGCGGCCCCGGCACTGTTGGCGTGCATGGCTGGCCTAACCCGTCCGTGTTCGGTCGCGCGGTCAGCCACGGCTGCGTGCGGGTACCCCCGGACGCGCTGCACGTCCTGTCCCTAGTCCCGCTCGGCAGCATCGTCCTGATTACCCACTAGCCCGCAGCGGCCGCAGCCAGCCGGGCCAGGAACACACCGCGGCCGACGACACCAGATCCCGCCCGGTCAGCCCCATCACCCGCACCTCCCGCCGCACCGCGGCAGCCACCACCGCCACCAAGTCTGCGCCCCTAACACCATCCGCCGGCTTCGGCTCGTTCGATGCACCAGCGCCGCCTACATCGAGCCGTTTATGACATCGGCGATGAAATTCACGATTCGTTCTGCCGCTCGCCGCTCTGGATCAAGGTCAGGGTTGTAGACGCCCAGGCTCCATCCGCGGGCGCCGCCGGCTTGCAGCGCCGATGAGGCGATGGCGGCTAGTTCGGGCCACGATAGCCCGCCTGGCATTGCGTCATCGCTCGCGGCGCCGCAGGCACTGAACTCATGCCTGTCCAGCACATCCAGGTCGATGTGCAGCCACCATCCGGGAGCCTGTGAGGTGACCTGCTCGGCGGCCTGGCGGCCGCCCTCTGCCGGATCTTCGTGCAGGTCAGCCGCGGTACGGAGCCGCACTCGGTCCGCGATCGTGGGAACTGCGATTTCGCGGCGGTACAGCTCGTCGCGCATCCCCAGCATGGCGATTGCCTCTGGCCGCAGCACGCCCGCATGGCCGCGCAGTGATTCCGGCGCTCGCTGGCCAGTCAGGCCCAGCAAGAAGGCCACCTCCATGTTGGCGGCCTCGCCGGTCGTGGAGACCTCCATGGTCGTGGCATCTTCGTGGCCGTCGATGAAGACCAGGCCAGCCCCTCCGAGAACGTCCGCAAGCGCAGGCACCGCTCCGAGCAGCACTGCGCAGTCAGCGCCATAGATCAGCGGAAAACGTCCTTGCGCCAGAGCTGCCCGGACGCGCGCATGGAGTATGCCCACCATTTCCAGGAGCGCGCGCTCATTCACAAACCCGGAGGATCCACGTGCCGAAGTGGGCTCCGAGACGATGACATCCGGCGTCGGGCTCGCGCGCTCCCGCAGGGCCGCCGCCAGGCCAGCCTCCCGTAGCTTGGCGGGAGCACTTGCTTGCCCGGCGACGCGCCCCGAGCCATCGAAACACACGCCAATCAGATCAATTGCGTCCAACGTGGCAGTCCCTCCTTGGCCCAGACTCACCGGCACGCAACGAGCACGGCCTTCAGATCCATAGATACCCGCAGCGTCGCCACCCGTCTCGCCGGATCAGCGCTTACAGCCGAAGCGCGCCTGTACCACCCGAAGGACTGGTCCCGTCCCGGGTCAAGAGCCGCGACCCCATCTCCGGGAGCACGGCCGGCTGCTCGAAGACGAGCCATCTTTGTGACGCAGCGTGACCGAAGCCCAGGCGCGAGGGCACGATATCCGTTCTGTACGGGAACGGCCTCTTCCGTACGTTCCGGCGGCGGCGCGCAGATCGGGCAATTCTGGCCCGTGGGCGAAAGCCGTGGGCGCGCGACCAAACCGCCAGGATCAGGCGGGCCCACGATCACTCGGCTACGGGATCCCCGAACGGGACGAGGCTAGCGTCGGCGCGGCGCAGCACGGCGACCGCCCCGGCCGGCGCGGGCCTGCGCCCGGCCTGCCGAGTGCTCGCCGGGCCCGGGCGCGGCCTGCGCCCGGTGCCAGGCACGGCGATCGGGATCGGCCTGCGGGTCGGTAACCTGCGCCAGCGCGCGGTGCACGTCCTGCCGCTCCTGAGGCGACGCCGACCAGTAGGCCGCCGAGCGCACCAGCGGATGACGGAACCGCACCCAGGCGCCGAACTCGACCAGCCTCCGCCGGCCGCTGCCGTCGCCCCCTGAGCCCCGACTCCCAAGCCGCCCGTGTGCCGCGCTGGGGAGCCCGAACCCGCCCGCCAGCTCCGCCAGGGGTCACCCCCGCCTGGCCCTGGGCCTGACTAACAAGGCAATCGCCGGCGGCCTGGTCATCTCCCCAAGACCGCCAGCCGTCACTTCGAGTACATCTACGCGAAGATCATCGAACGGCCGGAGCGCCCGCTCGCCGCGGGCGTGGAGTGGGTGATTCAGATGCGCGCCATGGGCGGCAGGTGGCCCAGCCGCGCTCGTGCGCTAACCGTCGACCGGACTGCGCTGAGTTTCGAGCACCGATCCTGCAGCGACGACGGCAATCCGACGTACGCCCTCTGGTCATGGCGGGTGCGCCCCAGCGAGCACGGGTCGACGCTGACGGTGACCTGGGCGGTCTATCCCAGGTCCTTCTGGCGCAAGCTACTCATCGCCCGCGCCCGGCGATCGGTCCTCGCCCAAGAGGTCAAAGCTTCCCTGGCCGGAATGGACAGCTACCTACGCGCCGACAGCCGCGCGCCGGCCAACTCCACGGGTGCCGGACCGGCTACCTGACCAAGTTCGCGCGACCATCAGGCGATGGCCGGCGGGCAGGTGCGCGCTAATCCTGACCGGCTGGCTGGCCGTCAGCACCTACGTTTCCAGGGCCGCGGCCCGCCGCGCCGAAGCATTCGCTCTGCTGGGCCTGGGTGAGGAGTTCCGCGATCACTAGGTGGAAGAATCTGACGGCCGGTGGTTTCCGGACGGGTACTGCGTTCGGCTAGCAGGGGAGGGAGTGGGTGTGCCGCATAGGTTCCCGGCTCTGCTCGCCTCCCCGGCGCCGGGCGCCGGGCGGTTGTGGCTGACCGGTGCCCGGTTGTTCGACGGGGCGGGCGGGCCGGTTCGTGACGGGGCTGCGGTTCTGGTTGAGGACGGGGTGATCCGGCGGATCGCCAGCGAATCGGAGCCGTGTCCTGACGGTGCCCTGGTGCTGGATGTTCGGCAGCGGATGCTGATGCCCGGGCTGATCGATGCGCACACGCATGCGGCCGGCCGCGTCGTTGAGACTCGGCGGGGCGCCGAGCAGGCCCTGCCCGGGACCGCGGGCCATTTCCTGCAGGCCGAGCTGCGCGCGTACCTGCGGCAGGGGGTCACGACCGTCCGGGTCACCGGATCGCAGGGGCAGCGGCCGCAGGAGGCCCGGCAGGCGATGCGGTACGGCGCGTTCCGGGGTCCCCGCCTGCTGACCTGCGGCAAGATCATCTCGGCGACCGCGCCGGGCGGCCGGTTCTACGGTGACATGTACCGGGAGGCCGACGGGCCCGACGATATGCGCCGGGCGGTCCGCGAGCAGATCCGGGCCGGCGCTGATTTCATCAAGGTCATGACGACCGGCGCCCGGTCGAATGAGCTGGAAGACCCCGAGCCGCTGCAGCTGACCGAGGCGGAGCTTTCGGCTGTGGCCGGGGAAGCGCACCGGATGGGCTTCAGGCTGTCGGCGCACGCCGAGGGGCTCGCCGGGTGCCAGGCGGCGATCGCGCACGGCGCGGACACCATTGAGCACGGCATGTACCTGCACCGGCGGCCCGACCTGCTCGAGGCGATGGCCGCCAGCGGCCAGGTGCTGGTGCCGACGCTGTCGGGCTATTACCAGATGGCGGGCCTGGGCGATGCCATCGACCCGTCCGGGGCGCAGCGCGCTCCGGAGATGCCGCCGGCGCTGGTCGCGCTGGCCGGCTACAACCTGGAACAAGGCGCGGCCAGCATGCGGGCCGCCAGGGACGCGGGTGTCAAGATCGCGCTCGGCAGCGACGTCGCGCTGGGCGTCCCGCTGGAGATCCAGCGGATGATCCACCACGGGCTGAGCGCGCGCCAGGCCCTCGTCACGGCGACCAAGAACGCCGCCGAGGCCCTGGACCTCGGCGAGCGCATCGGCACCATAGAAGAAGGCAAGCTCGCCGACCTCCTGATCGTCGACGGCGACCCGCTCCGGGAGCCGGGGCTGCTGGCCGACACCAGCCGGATCTGGCTAGTCCTGCAACTCGGCGTCCCGGCCGCCGGGCAAGCCCTCGAGAACGACATCAGCGCCGCCACCTGATTTCGCGTCCGGGACACGCCAGCCGCGCAGCGCGGTCGGTCAGGGCACGACAGTGACTGGCCACTTGCCGGCCCGCACCAGCCGGACTGCCAGCGAGCCAACAAACCGGTGGCCAGCCTTGGCGGACGCCCCGACGACGACAGCCTCCGCGCGGACCTGGTCGGCGACACGGCCGAGCTCGGAGAACGGGTCGCCGCGCCTGGCCACGAAGGTGGCGGATATGCCCCGCTCGCGGGCTCCCTCTTCGACCTGGCGGCGCAGGTCGTCGGAGGTCGTGGTGAAGGCCTCGCCTTGCGAAACGGCCACCGCGGCACCGGCACCGGGCACGGCGGTGGCCATCGAAAAAACCGGCCCGACGTAGACGGCGACGAGGCGAGCGCGTTGCCGGCGGGCCAGCCCGGCCGCGTATGCACCAGCCCGCAGCGAGGTGGGGGAACCGTCGATGCCGACGAGGATCACAGTCGGGCCGTCGGTTCCCAGCTCGAAGGAGCCCGCCGCGGCGAACGTCACACAGGCAGTATGGACCATGCACACGCAGCCCGGGCAAGGGCGCCACGTGCGGATACCCCGGTCCGCATCAGCACCTGCTCAAGAAACGCGCCTCGAAAGCCGAGAGCGACCCGGCCGGAACTCTCCAGGCGTTCACCCTCGTAGCCGCGATGACGGCCGTCATCATGCTGGCCCATGTCCTGCGGTCAGCCTCTAAGCCGCGTCGTGTCGCAGGCCTTCTTCTGCGTATTCTGCTAGCAGGTCGCTGACCGACAGGCCACGCCGCCCGGCCTGGGCGGCCAGCCGCTCGGCCAGCACGGTCGGCAGGACAACGGTACGGCGGACGCAGTCGTCGCTTTCCCATACCTCGCCGGGCGTCTCAGGCAAGCTCCCTCCTTTCCGGCGCGCTGCGCGCCAGTTCCTTCACCGCGACATAGCGGCGCAGGATGCGGTCGCTCAACAGGCCAAGGCAGCTCAGGTTGGGAAAGCCTGGCCCTTGAGCGAGCCCGGCGACCAGTGGCAGGTGCAGCGCCGGGCTCAGGCCAGCGACCGACAGATCGACCTCGATCCGCCGTTCAAGCTCGGTCCCCGCCAGCGCACTCTCGAGCCGGCGGCGAGCCTCGCCGCCGAGCAGTCCCTCGAACCAGCGGGCCCGGAAGCCGATCGCGACGATCACCAGGTCGTAGGCGACACGCTCGCGCTCGGTGCCGTACTCGATGGTGACGACAACCTGCCGCTCGCCGGCGTCGATCGCCACTGCCCGCCCGGCGAGCCCGCGATAGCCACGCGCCTGGTTGAGGATCGCCTCAGCCTGCTGGGAGAAGACGCCCCGGTCGATACGCTCGAGGAACTCGCGCCGGTGCGACTCGGCCAGCCGCGGCCAGTCACCGGGGTCGGAGTAGAACCGGTTCTCCTCGTGGCTCTCCCCCCGCGAATACAAGGTTCCGCGGCTGGCCAGAACGTCGACCGTCGAACGCTGGTGCGACTTGGCCAGCAAGCTGATGACCACCGAGGCTGCTGTCTCGCCACTGCCGATCACGCACACGCTCTGGGCAACCTGCTGGCCGGCCGCTCGCCCGGCCAGCCAGTAGCTGCGCCCGTCGAGCACGCGCGGATGCTGCGGCTGGCCCGCCACGCCGGCCGGCGGGCCCGCGCCAGTGAACACGCCAGCACCGCGCAGTTGTATTCGCCCGGCGAACGCGTCACCGCCGCCAGCGCGGCTCGCCTGGCGGCGGGCCGAGCACTACGCCGCGCTCGGCCCCCAGCAGGGCACACGTCGCATGGGGAATGCGGACGGGAGCGCGGGACCGATGGGCACCCGGTCCCGCGCCGGTGTTCATGGCAGCTTCTGCAGCCCGGCGGCGGTGAGCAGGTACCCGGGGGCAGCGGTCGCCGGGTCTGCCATAATCGTCGTCTCCCTTTGCGTGTCCATGGTTTCACTGGCTGTCGTACTCGTCGTGGCGGCGGTACCAGACGCCGGCGCGCAGGTCGCCCGTACCCACGAACAGGCTCTCGTTGCGCCCGCGTGGCGCGCGGTCGAGCCACTGGTACATGCCCCAGAGACCGTCCAGCCCGCGCGCGTACGCCGAGTAGGTGTGGTAGACGACGCCATCCTCGAGCGCGAAGGCGCTCATCCCCGGCAACTCGCGCGTGTACGTCGCGGCGTCCGTTCCGAGCGCGGCGGCGATGTCGGCGATGGGGCTATCGCCGGCCTCCAGCATCGGCGTCACGTCCATCGACCGGTAGTTGTACTCGACGGCTCCGGAGCGCTGCTGCTCCTTGGTGACCGCTGCCTGGAAGTCGTAGTTGAAGTCGCTGCCGGACGACGAGGCCCAGGGGAAGTTCCAGCCCATCCGCCGCTGGTAGGCCTGCAGCTTCGCCAGCGGGGCGCGCGATACCGCGCAGAGCGTG
>WNFZ01000267.1_pt1 | contig 110354 bp, 112 predicted proteins | sample 5400081 | NCBI WGS metagenome assembly WNFZ01 (sample SAMN13153365, study PRJNA577476) | soil metagenome | isolation source: 80 cm soil or saprolite under grassland replicate 1 | place: USA:California | collected 2016-06-15
GTCTATACTGCTCCACTTTGCCGTCGAGACCGGTTCCGCGACGACGGAGCTCATTCGGGGGGACTTCCATGACGACGACCTCACGTCCGGCTGCGCAGCGCGCCCCTGGGCAGGCGCGCCGCGGCAGCCACCCGGGGCTCGCGCTGGCGGTCATCGCGGGCGCGCAGCTCATGGTGGTGCTGGACGCGACCATCGTGAACATCGCCCTCCCGCACATCCAGGGCGCGCTCCACTTCTCCACGACCGGCCTCTCATGGGTCCTGAACGCCTACACGCTCACCTTCGGCGGGCTGCTGCTGCTGGGCGGTCGCGCCGGTGACATCCTCGGCCGCCGCCGCGTGTTCATCACCGGGATCCTGCTGTTCAGCCTGGCCTCGCTGCTGGGCGGCCTGGCCACCTCGTCGGCCTGGCTGCTGGCCGCCAGGGCGCTGCAAGGCGTCGGCGGCGCGATCGCCTCGCCGACCGCGCTGGCCCTGATCACCACCAACTTCGCCGAGGGCCGCGACCGCAACCGCGCGTTCGGGGTGTACGCGGCGGTCTCCGGCTCGGGGGCGGCCGTCGGGCTGCTGGCCGGCGGCATGCTGACCTCGTGGCTGTCGTGGCGCTGGGTGCTGTTCGTCAACGTGCCGATCGGCATCCTGATCGCGCTGGCGGCGCCGCTGTACATCGCCGAGTCGGAGCGCCGCCCCGGGCGCTACGACGTGGCCGGGGCGCTGACCTCCACCGCCGGGATGACCTCGCTGGTCTACGGGTTCATCCCGCAACCGCAACCGGGCCGGCACCTACGCCATCATGCTCGGCCTGGCCGCGGCGCTGTTCGGCATGTTCTTCTTCCTGACCCTGTTCGTCCAGGAGGTGCTCGGCTACAGCCCGCTGAAGGCGGGGCTGGCGTTCCTGCCGGTCAGCGCGGTCATCATCGTCGCGGCGCAGGTGGTCGCCCGGCTGCTGCCGGTGGTCGGGCCGAAACGGTTCATGATGGCCGGGTCGCTGCTGGCCACCATCGGGCTCGCCTGGCTGTCCAGGATCACGGTGACCACCGGGTACCTCGACGGGCTACTCGGCCCGATGCTGGTGTTCGGGCTCGGCATGGGCTTCCTGTTCGTGCCGCTGACGCTCACGGCGGTCTCGGGCGTCTCCCGGGAGGAGACGGGCGCGGCCTCCAGCCTGCTGAACGCGATGCAGCAGGTCGGCGGGTCGCTGGGCCTCTCGATCCTGGTCACCGTGTTCGGGACCGCCAGCCGCAACGAGGCCACCGCACAGGTCGGGCGGTTCCTCTCCAGCGCGACGCCGGCCGCGCGCGCCCAGTTCCAGCGGACCGGCCAGCTCCCCCAGTCGGTCGCCCACCAGGTGCTCTCGCACGGGATCTCGGTCGCGTTCGAGTTCGCGGTCCTGTTCGCGCTCGTCGCCCTGGTCGTCAGCGTGGTGGTCATCCGATCCCCGTCCGTGCCGACAGGCGGCGGCGCTACCCAGCCCACCGCCGACACCGCCGCCGAGGCGGGGTAGGCCCGGCCCCGGGCAGGTGGGGCCGGGGCGCCAGGCCACCGCGGGCGGGTTGTGATCAGGAACCCAGGGTGACGTCAGCGAAGCCAGTCATGACTTGCACCCAGATCGCCCGCGAGGTCTACCGCTACCTCAAGCCCACCGCCGGCTGCGCCAGTGCACGCCGTCCCGACACGCCAGCCTCCCGTTTGCCGGGTGGCGGGCGGGATCCCGGGCAGCTCGGCAGCGACCGGATCAACGCGATCACCGCCGGCCCCGACGCCCTGTGGGTGGCGGCGCCGACCGGGCTGTTCCGCGTCGACGGGACGCCGGTCACCGAACGGGAGGCGCCGGTCGGGGAAGACCAGCCTCTCAATAGGGGCGTCCCACTGGGTCGGTTGGTCGCGGTGCAGGCAGTGTCTTCCGTCGAGGACGACGAAACGGTCGGCGGGCACCAGCGCCTGGACGGAGGCGACTTCATCAGCGCGACCCCTTCACCCCCCGGTCACGTGCAGAACTTCTGGTCCCGCTCAGCGCAGTGATCTGAACGCCGCTCGGATCTCGGCAACGAAGATGTCTGGCTGTTCCCACGCCGCGAAGTGGCCGCCCTTGTCGACCTCGTTCCAATAGATGAGCTTGTGGAAGGTACGCTCGGCCCAGCTTCGTGGCGCACGGTAGATCTCGCCGGGAAAGATCGTCACGGCGACGGGGACCGTCGGGATGTCCACGGCATTGAAGGGGCCTCCCCCGAGCGTCGCGGACTCCCAGTAAGACCGCGAGGAGGACGCCCCGGTGTTGGTGAGCCAGTAGAGCGAGATGTCGTCCAGCATCTCGTCTCGGGTGATGCCCAGCAGTCCCGCCGGCGCCTGAACCGCCATCACCTCCGAGACGATCGCACCCCAGTCGCCGCCTTGAGCCACATAGCGCTGGTAGCCCAGACGCCCCATCAGCTCGTGCCAGGCGCTTCCCATGCGGATGGGACCCCAGCCCGTGTCCTGCGGCCTGGCCGAGAAGCCATAGCCGGGCAGCGAGGGCAGCACGAGATGGAAGGCGTCCTCCGCGCGCCCGCCATGGGCCGTCGGATCGGTGAGCGGACCAACGACCTTCAGCAGCTCGAATATCGAGCCGGGCCAGCCATGGGTCATGAGCAGCGGCAGGGCGTTCGGTTGAGGAGAGCGGACGTGCGCGAACTGGATGTCGAGCCCGTCGATCTCCGTCACGAACTGCGGCAAGGCATTCAGCTTCGCCTCTGCCCTCCGCCAGTCGTAGTCGGTCCCCCAGTAGCGGACGAGCGGCTGGATCTTCGCCAGCGGCACGCCCTGGGATTGATCGGTGACAGTCTCCCGCTCGGGCCACCGTGCCGGCGCCGTAACGCTCCCGTCACGCAGGTCGGCGACACTGACTGCCACGCACCCATGGCCATCGTGGCTGCGACGGTGGCAGGGGTGGAGGTGCTGCATGCAGACACCGCGGGCGCCCAGGAGGGTGACCCCCGGCGCCCGACCGGCCCGACCCGCGTGGCGACGCTGGCGGCCGGTCGGGTTGGCGTGGGCGCTGTGGGCGCTGGCCATGCTGAGCGTCCCCATGGCCGCCTGGCTGGATCACCTGCTGCGCCAGGCCGGCCGGCCCGACCTCCTCGAGCTCACCCCCACCGCGATCCCTCCCGTGCTCGGGGCGGTGAGCGCCGCCACGGTCGGTGCGGTGCTGGCCACCCGCCGGCCCCGCCATCCGGTGGGCTGGCTGTTGCTGGCGCTTGGCCTGTCCCTGAGCGCAAGCGGGCCGGCCGAGGCGTATACGAACTATGCGGTGGCCAGTCCCGGCGCACCGCCAGCCGCCAGCCTGGTGGCCCTGTACATGCCCGCCACCGTCGTCGCGGCGTTCGCCTGCATCGGCTTCGTCCTGCTGCTCACGCCCACCGGGACGCTGCCCTCGCCCCGCTGGCGCTGGTGGGCCAGGGCCATGGTGGCCACACCCGTCGCCCTGCTGCTGGTGGTGACGCTCGCGCCCAGACCCGGCGACCAGCCCTCACAGACGGTCGACAACCCGCTCGACCTCCATGCGCTCAGCGGGGTGCTGCTGATCGCCAACCAGGCAGCCTTCGCCGTCACCATCATCGCCTTCGTGGCCGCCGCCGCGTCGCTGGTGCTGCGCTTCCGCCGCGCCCGTGGCACCGAGCGCCAGCAGTTGCGGTGGGTGGCGCTGGCCACGGTCGTGGTGTCGCTGCTGTTCGTGGTGGTCCTGGCCGCCTTGGCGCTGGAGACCTTTGCCCTGGCCGCATTGGCGGGGAGTCTCTGCGTGGCGGTGCTGCCGCTGGCGATCGGCGCGGCGATCCTGCGTTACCGGCTGTACGACCTGGACCGCATCATCAGCCGCACGCTGAGCTACGGGCTGCTGACGGTGCTGCTGGGTGGTGGCTACGCGGGGGTGGTCCTTGGGTTTGGCGGCCTGTTGGGGCGGGCGTCGAGTCTGGCGGTCGCCGGAGCGACCCTGGCGGTGGCAGTGGCGTTCCAGCCCGCTCGCCGCCGCATCCAGCAGCTGGTCGATCGGCGCTTCAACCGCCATCGCTACGACGCCGCCCAGACGATCGCGCGGTTCAGCGCCCGGCTGCGCCAGGCGATCGACCTGGACGCCCTGACCACGGATCTCCCAACGCAGCCTGGACCGGGGACGGCGCCCCAGCGCGACGACGAACTCGAGGAACGTAGCACTGAGCGGTCGACCCGAAGGCTTGCCCGTAACCCGCCAAGTCCGTCCCGGTCGCCGCTCCGAGCTACGCGCAGCGCTTCTGAGCTGCTTCAGGTTCTCACCACCAGGACGAGGGAGCCGACCACCACCAGAGCGGCGCCGAGGAGGATGCGCGCGGTCACCGGCTCCTCGTGGCGGCCGGCCAGCGGCGGGGCGACCAGGATGACGGTCGGCACCGACAGCAGGCCGAGGGCCAGCACGACCGCCACCGGGGTCAGCGCCAGCGCCTCCCAGCGGGTCCAGGTGGACAGCCCGACCAGCACGCCGGCCGCCAGCTTGAGGCCCAGCGCGTCCCACATCGGCGGCTCCCCCAGCCCGCGCCGCCGCCGCATCGCCACCACCGCGCCCTGCGGGATGGTGGCCGCGACCATGCTGATGGTCACGCCCAGCCCCGGGGACGGCACCTGCTGGAGGCCTTCGCGGATCAGCAGCGGGCTGATCGCCCAGCAGGCGGCCGTCCCGAGCCCGAGCAGCGAGCCGCGCAGGCTCACCGTGGCGGCCGTGGACGAGCCCGGCGGGGAGGCCGGCGCCCCGGTCCCGACGGTGACGTACACGCCGGCCAGGATCAGCGCCATGCCGAGGACGGTGACCGCTCCGGGGATCTCGCCGAGGGTCACCGCGGCCAGGATGGTGCCGAACAGCGGCGTGGCCGCCAGCAGCGGGCTGGTGCGGGCCGCGCCGATGCGCTTCTGGCTGGCGTTCAGCAGCGTCCAGCCGACCGAGAAGTGCACCAGCCCGGCGCCGAGGAACGCGGCCAGCGCCAGCGGCGTGACCGCCCGCAGCTCGCTCAGGTCCTCGGTGGCCAGCGTGCCGGCCACCAGCACCACGCTGGACACGGCGAGCTGGAGGAAGGTCGACCGCCACACGTCCATGCCGCGCACGGCCTGACGGTTGACGCTCTGGAACAACCCGAACCCGACTCCCGCAACGGTCGCCCAAACGGCGCCGCTCATACCCGCCCGGTGTGCGTGATGGTCCCGCCCAGGTAGAGGTCGGCGATCTCGGGGTTGTCGAGGACCTCCCGCGGCGGGCCGGCCAGGCGCACCCGCCCGCTCTCCATCACCACCGCCCAGGTGGCGGCGCCGAGCCCGACGCGGACGTTCTGCTCGACCAGCAGGAGGGTCACGCCCTGCTGGTTCAGCAGCTTCACCAGGTCGTAGACCTGCCGCAGGCTGGCGGGGTCCAGGCCGAGCGACGGCTCGTCCAGCAGCACCACGGTCGGCTCCACCATCAACGAGCGCGCGAACTCCACCAGACGGCGCTGGCCGCCGGAGAGGTTGCCGGCCTTGCGGTCGGCCCATTCGGCCAGCACCGGCAGGGTCTCGACGACCTGCTGGTAGCGGCGCCGCACCAGCGACCGGTCGCGGCGCAGCAGCCAGGCGCCCATCAGCACGTTCTCGCGCACGCTCAGGCTCGGGAACAGCCCGCCGTGCTGGGGGACCTGCACGATGCCGTGCTGCAGCACGCCGGCCGGGTCCAGGCCGCCGATCGTCTTGCCGTCCAGGGTGATCGTGCCCTTGCGCGGCGGCAGCAGCCCGCTGACGGTTCGCAGCACCGTGGACTTGCCGGCGCCGTTGGGCCCGACGATGCAGGTGATCGAACCGGGCTCGACCTCCAGGTCGACGCCCTGCAGCACGTCGCCGCCGCCGTAGCCGGCCACGACCCCCCGGAGCTCGAGCACGCCGCTGGTCACCGCTTCCCGGCTCACCGGGGCACGCCCCTGGGGTTGCCCGGACCCCCGCGGCCGACCGGGGCGCCGCCCTGGGGCGCCCCCGATCCTTCCGGGAGGCCCTGGGTCGCGGACCCGTCGCCACCGAGGTAGGCGCCGAGCACCTCGGGATCGCGCTGGATCGCCTGCGGCGGGCCCTGCGCGATGCAGCGCCCTGCCGCCAGCACCACCACCGGGTCGCACAGCTGCAGCACCAGCGGCATGTTGTGCTCGACCACCAGGAAGCTGATGCCGTCGCGGTTGAGCTGGCGGATCAGGTCGGCGAGGTGCTCGATCAGGCTGGGGTTGACGCCGCCGGCCGGCTCGTCGAGCATGATCAGCTTGGGCTCCAGCATCAGCACCTGGGCCAGCTCCACCAGTTTCTGCTGGCCGAAGGAGAGCGTCCCTGCGGTGCGGTCGCCGAAGGCGCCGAGGCCGACCAGGTCGAGCAGCTCGCGGGCGCGGGCGGCCTCCGCCCCGCTGGTGCCGCCGGAGGCCAGATGGCGCAGGGAGAAGTGGCTGAGCGGCGCCACCACGTTCTCCAGGACGGTGAGCTGCTTGAACAGCCGGGTGATCTGGAAGGTCCGGCCGATGCCGAGCGCCGGCCGTTCCCACGGGCGGAGCTGGTCGATGCGGCGGCTGTCGAAGCGCACCTGGCCGCCGGCGCCTGGCACGATGCCGGTGACCAGGTTGAACACGGTGGTCTTGCCGGAGCCGTTGGGGCCGATCAGCCCGGTGATGGTCCCCTCGCGGACCGAGAAGCTGCAGCCGTCCAGCGCGGTGAGCCCCCCGAAGCGCTTGGAGAGCCCCTGGATCTCCAGGAGCGGCGGGCGCTCGGCGACCGGCTCGCGGTCGGACACCCGCACCGCCAGCGCCGGAACCGCCGGCTCCTCCGGCGGCGCGGCCGCCGCCGGCTTGGCCCGCCGCACGGGCTGCTCGATGAAGGGCACCACGCTCCCCCGCTCGCGCCAGCGCCGCACGGCGGTCCGGATCGTGGGGATGATGCCCGCGGGCATGAGCATCACGACCAGGGCGAGCAGCCCGCCGAACACCAGCAGGCGGATGCCGAGCCGGGTACCGAAGTAGTTGTTGACGACCTCGCTCAGCGGCTGGAGCAGGAACGCGCCCAGGACGGGACCCCAGATGGTCCCGCGGCCGCCGAGCAGCGCGGCCAGCACGATCTGCACGCTGATCAGGATGTCGAACATGCCGCGCGGGTCGATGAAGGTCAGGAAGTAGCCGTCGATGCCGCCGGCGATGCCGATCAGCACCGCGCTGACCACGAAGCCGATCAGCTTGTAGGCGGGGGTGCGGATGCCGATCGCCGCGGCCTTGCCCTCGTCCTCGCGGATGGCCAGCAGGCCGGCGCCCAGCTTGCTGCGGCGGATCCAGGCGGCCAGGGCGACCGACAGCACCGCCAGCGCCAGCATCGCGTAGTAGAACGGCAGCTCGCCGATATCCCTGCTCCAGGTCGGCAGCGGCAGCGTGATCCCCGCCGACCCGCCGGTGATGCTCTGCAGGTTGAGCGCCAGCGTCTGCATCAGAAACAAGAAGGCGATGGTGATGATCACGAAGGCGTGGCCGCGCGCGCGCATCGCGACCAGGCCGAGGACCGCGGCCAGGGCCGCCGCCGCGACCCCGCCGAGCGGGGCCAGCACGAACGGCGAGACGTCCGTGTGCCTGGAGAGGATTCCCACTGTGTAGGCGCCGACCCCGATGAACGCGCCCTGGCCGAGCGAGACGTAGCCGGCGAAGCCGGAGATGATGTTCCAGCCGCTGGAGCTGACCACCAGGAGCAGGGTGAGGATCAGCACCGTCTGGATGTAGGTGTTCTCCGTGAACCCCAGCGGCGCCAGCGCCAGCACCAGCACGCCGGCCGTGATGACCGCCGGCCGGAGCCACCGGGGCACGCCCGAGCGGCCACCAGCCCGTTCCGCGACCGCGGCGCCCGCAGGGGTCATGCGGCCACGTCCTCACGCAGCCGCGAGCCCGCGATGCCCTGCGGCCGCACCAGCAGCACCACCATGATCACCACGTAGAACACCACCAGCGACCAGCGCGGCGAGACATAGGCGGAGGTCACGTTCTCGGCCACGCCGAGCAGCAGCGCGCCGATCACCGCCCCGGGCAGGCTGCCCATGCCGCCCAGCACGATGATGCCGAGCAGCTTGGAGATCCACACGTAGTGGGAGGCGGGGAAGAACGGCTGCAGGATCGACAGGATCGACCCGCCCGCGCCGGTGGTGGCGATGCCGATGGCGAAGGTGACCGCGGCGACGTCCACCACGCTCACCCCCACCAGTTGCGCTCCCTGCACGTTCTCGGCCGCGGCCCGGATCGCCCTGCCGGTCCAGGTCCGCGTCAGCGCCAGGTACAGCAGCCCCAGCACCACCACCGCGGTGACGCAGCCGGCGGCCAGTCCCTTGGGCAGGAACAGGCCGCCGACGTGGAACGACGACGCGAAGTAGCTGGGCGTGACCGAGCGGAAGACGTTGCGCCAGATGAGCCCCATGAACCCCTCGATCGCGATCGCCAGCGCGAAGGTGAGCAGCACGGTCATGGCCTCCGGCGCGGCGCGCACCCGGGCGAGCAGCCCGCGGTACAGGAGCCAGCCGATGCCGAACATCAGCGGCGTGGTCACCACGATGGCGAGCAAGGGGTCGAGCCCCGTGCGCCGCCAGATCTCGAAGGTGAACAGCGCCGCCAGGATCAGCAGGGCTCCCTGGGCGACGTTGATGATGCGCATCACGCCGAACACCAGCGTCAAGCCGGAGGCCAACAACGCGTACACACCGCCGGTCAGCAGACCGAGCAGGACTGTCTGAGCGAGCTTCATCTGGTGGCGACGCCTATCCCGCCGAGCCCCAGTCGGGCTTGGGGAAGACGATCTTCTGGCTGGTCGCGACCGCCTGCGGCAGCACCACCTGGGCCGCGCCCGACTGCCACTGGGCCAGGATGAACGCCTGCTGCGGCGCACCCCTCTGGTCCCACGACAGCGGGCCGAGGATGGTGTCGACCTTGTGGGTGTGCAGCCAGTCCGAGAGCTTGGACTGGTCGTCGATCGAGCCGACCCCCTGGACGGCGGCCTGCAGCACCTGCGCCGCGGCGAACGCGTCGGCCGCGTCCTCCTCTGGCACGCCGCCGAACTTGGCCTGGTAGGCCTGGACGAACTCCTGGTTCAGCGCGTACTTGGCGGCCGGGCTCCAGCTCACCGCGTAGAACACGCCCTCGGTGTTGGCCACGCCGACGCCCTTGGAGTACTGGTCGCCGTTGGAGGGCGCCGAGGTCTGGAACATCGCCTTGGGGTTGTAGCCGGCCTTGACCAGCGACCGGACCAGCCCGACGCCGTCCTCGAACACCGCGCCCTGCGCGATCACGTCGGGCTTGGCGTTCTTGATGTCACTGGCGATGGTGTCGAAGTTGCTGGTGTCAGCCGGGTAGACCTTGCTGTAGACGGTCTTGATCCCGGCGGCCTCCAACTGGTCCTTGATGCCGTTGACCACCGGCTGGGCGAACGGGTCGTCCTGCGCCGGGTAGGCGGCCGTCTTGGGGCGCTGGTCGGCAGGCAGGCTCTTCACCCACTGCGCGAACAGGTCGGCCTGGTGGACCGCGGTCGCCGGCTGCGCGAAGAAGATGTTCTTGAAATTGCGGTTGAACATGTCCGGCGAGCCGCACGACGGGCACACGTAGGTCATGCGGTTGCGCTCCGCGACGGCGGAGGCCGGGATGTTCAGCAGCGAGGAGAAGCTCCCGAGCAGCAGGTTGACCTTGTCCTGGCTGATCAGGCGGTTGTAGTCGGAGACGACCGTGTTCTGGTCGCTGGCGTCGTCGACGATCTTGAGCTGGACCTGGCGCTTGAGGAGGCCGCCGTTCTTGTTGACCATGTCCTGCCAGATCGTGTAGCCGCGGCGGGAGGCCTCCCCTGGCTGGGCGAAGTCGCCTGACAGCGGCAGCGAGGCGCCGATCACCAGCGGCTTGGAGGTGCCACCGCCCCCACTGCCGGAGTTGTTGCTGGAGCACCCCGCCGCCACGAGCAAGAGCAACGTCACCAGGGCAGCCGGCACTTGCCGGAACTTCCTCATCTCATCAAACCTCCCGTGACCCTTCCCGCTGAAGGGGCGACCCGGATTCGGAGGCGTGCAGTTGAGCGGATTCTAGACAGACACGGCAAGAGCGAATGCAAACGATTGCAGATAGGTACACTGCCTCCACTCAGCGTGTCAATACTGAACCGCGGGACTGTCCGATGCCAGCGACTCTGCGCGAATGCCCCGATGCCGCCGTGCCGGCTTGGCTGAGCTGTCACGAACGACCAGCTCAGGGGCGATCAGGACCGTCTCCGGCCGCCGCTCGGGCTGCTCGATGTGGCTCAGCAGCAGCCGTGCGGCCTGCCGGCCGAGTTGGTACTCCCCCACCCGGACGGTCGTCAGCGGCGGCTGCACGCGGTCGGACATGGGCATGTCGTTCACGCCGACGATGGACAGGTCGTCGGGGCAGTGCAGGCCGGCCGCGGCGGCGGCGTCGAGCGTCCCCAGCGCGAGCAGGTCGTTGGCGGCCACGATCGCCGTCAGCCCCGGCTCACGCTCCAGCAGGGTCGAGGCCGCGCGGCGCCCCTCCTCCTCGTTGAACAGCTTGGCCCGCACCATGCGGCCGGCCGGCAGGCCGACGTCGCGCATGGCCGCGCTGAAGCCCTTGGCGCGGCGGGAGCCGGTCGAGGTGTCCGCGGGCCCGCCGACGTGGCCGATGTGGCGGTGCCCCAGGTCGTGCAGGTGCCGGACGGCCAGGCCCATGGCGCCGAGGTCGTCGGGGATAACGGCGGACACGCCACCCCGGTCGATCGTGCGGTTGACCAGCACTATCGGCACCGGCCCCGAGCGGAGCTGCTCGACGGCGGCGCCGCGGCGGCGCGCCGTGGCCATCAGCAGGCCGTCCACCTGGCTCTGCAGCATGCCGCTGAGCTGGAGGCGCTCCTTGGACTCGTCGTTGTCGGTGTTGGCCAGCAGCAGGGTGTAGCCGGCGTGGGCCAGCGCGTCCTCGGCGCCCTTGACGACCGGGGGGAAGAAGGGGTTGGTGATGTCCGGGATGAGCATGCCGATCGCGAAGGAGCGCCGAGTCTTCAGCGCCCTGGCCATGCGGTTCACGCGGTAGCCCAGCTGCTCGGCCGCCACGCGGACGCGCTCGGCAGTCTCGGGGCTGAGCAGCCCCGCCGTGTGCTCGTTCAGCGCGCGGGAGGCGGTTGCGGGATGCACCCCCGCCGCCGCCGCAACGTCCTTGAGCCGTGGTGGCCTCAGACCGCCCTCCCCTACCCTGACCAGCACCGACGATGTGGCGAGACCGTAACGGTCAGCGCCGCCCCCGGTCAATGGCCCTCGAGCGCGTGGTCGGCGGCGGGTGCCCAGGCTCGACCCGCCACCGCGCGGCGCCCGGGGGCTGACGCGCCGGCCCGGTGGCGATCAGGCGACCAGCACCTGGATGGTGTGCCAGCCGGTCGCGCCGCTCGGGAAGGACTCCGCCTGTGTGGCGGTCTGGAGCTCGCCGTGGCCGTCGGCGGCTCTGGCCCGGATGGTGTGCGTCCCGGCGGGTGCGTCCCACTCGGCCACCCACTGCCGCCAGGTGTCCAGGTCGCCGGTGCCGAGACGGGCCGGCATCCAGGTGCCGTCGTCGATCTGGACCTCGACCTTGGAGATGCCCACGTGATGGGACCAGGCGACCCCGGCCACCGGCACCTTCCCCACGCGGACGCGCCGGCCGACCACCGGCGTGTCGATCCTGGCCATGGTCTTCATCTGGCCGCCGGCGGCCCAGCCGCGCTCCATCCAGTAGGGGTCGAACCCGAGCCGGTCCAGCCGGACCTCCTGGAGCCATTTGCAGGCCGAGGCGTAGCCGTAGACGCCGGGCACGACCAGGCGGGCGGGGAAGCCGTGGTCGTCGGGCAGCGGCTCGCCGTTCATGGCCACCGCCACCATCGCGTTGCGGCCGTCCAGCGCCATCGCGGTCGGGAAACCGGTGGTGAAGCCGTCGACCGACACGCCCACGAGCTGCGTCGCCCCTGGCTGTGGTCCGGCCCGGCGCAGCAGCTCGTCCAGGCGCACGCCGCGCCAGCGCGCGTTGCCGCTCAGGCGGTCCCCGACCTCGTTGGACACGCAGACCAGGGTGATGTCGTGCTCCTCCATGGGCATGGCCAGGAGCTGGTCGTAGCTGAGCTGGAAGGGATGGTCGACCATGCCGCCGATCCGGAGCCGCCACTGGTGGGGGTCCACCCGCGGCGGGAAGATGGCGGTGTCCACGCGGTAGAAGTCCCTGGTCGGCGTGATGAACGCCGAGAGGCCGGGGACGTCCAGGTCGGACGCCGGCCCCGCCGGTGCGGCCGTGCCGCCCAGCCTCGGCAGCGCCACGCCCTGGCGGGCGGCCACCTGCTCCCGCGATTGCAGCAGCCGCCCCCCCGTCGCCGCGGCGGCCCCGACCACCAGCAACGACCCCGCCCCGACCAGGAACGACCGCCTGCTGGCCACCTCCAACGCCGACGCCCCACCCGTCGCGGCCGCCCGAGCCTCCGCCCCGCGGGTGGCCCCATCCGGCGCGGCGGCCGCCGGGGCTGGAGCGCCGGGGAGCCTGGTCACTTCCGGGGTGGGACGGGTGGAGCGCCAGGCCAGGACGGCGAGCGTGGCGACGCCGGCGAGGACGCCGGCCAGGGCCGCCACGGCAGGACGCCAGGCGGCGGTGCCGGGCGGGCGCGCGCCGGCCCAGGCGCCGAGCGCGCCGAAGGCGGCCAGCCCCACCACCGCGACCCAGCGCCGGCGTCGCGCCGCCAGCGCCAGGCCCGCGCCGAACAGCAGGGACAGGGCCACCACGCCGGCCACCAGCGCCGGCTTGTCGCGGGAGCCGAGCGTGGCGATGGCCGCGCGCACCACCCCGATCGGTGCCAGGTCGATCACCGCGCTCGCGATCGACTGCACCAGCGACGGCGCGCCCGCAAGCGCACCGGCCGCCAGCTCGGTCGCGCCGAGCGCCACCGCGGCGGCGACCGCCCCGGCGAGCGCGTGCCGCCCTCCAGGCCCGTCCCCCGCCGGCGCCCCGGGAGCCATCACCGGCCACCTCCCCGGCCCCATCGATGCGGGAGCAGCCCGCTGGCCCCACGCCCCCCGAAATCCAGCACCCGTCGCGCTCCCCTGCCCCCCGCCGCGGCGCTCCCGGACGACATCGTCCGCATCCGGCCGCTGTCTGGTTCACTCTGTTCACTCACAGCGTGATCGGGCAAGCTGTGCAAGCAGACGTGCGGCCTGCCGAGGGGGGCCATCATGGGAGCGCGCGGGGACCGTCCGCGCTCGCGGAAGAGCGTGGTCGCCATCTTGAGCGCTCGCGTGCTCGCCATCCTCGGCACGTTCATCTGGATCGTGGCCGCCGCCTCCTTCGGTGAGTATCAGGGTCTCCGGCCCAGTCTGTGGGCCAGGATCCTGGCCGGCGCCTGGATCGGCGTCCCGGTCCTGCTCGGATCCGCAGCGCTGGCCGTCGCCGGCCTGTTCCTGCAACGCCGCCGGTGAGGGTCGTGATCCCGCCGGGTCCCCGGCCTCGGGGCTCAGGCAGCATGTCGTGGTCAGGACCCCGCATCCCTGGGAGGCTTCCGTTGGCCGCGCGCACGCGAGCCATCAGGCAGGCCAGCTTCGGCGGTCCAGAGGTCCTCCGGCTGGTCGAGGTCGAGCGGCCCGAGCCGATACCCACCGAGGTGCTGGTCCGCGCCCACGCGGTCTGGCGACCCGTCCTGGCCGAGGCGGAACGCGCCTTCCTGGAGATCGCCCATCAGCCGCTATCCGGTCCAGCGGCCTAGGGTTCCTGACAGACGCGGGATGGGAAATCTGGCCCGGCGGGGTCGCATGTCGATCCGGTCGGTGGCCGTTCGTGTAGTGGGTGAGAAGCCGGTACGGCGCCGGCGCGCAGGATCAAGAGATCCTGACCGACCACCGACGACGGTTACCGAGTGGGACGAGGACCAGCGTGGGCCCGCGCTGTTGCGGGGAGATCCTCCGACCGCTCGCCATCGGGAAGGGAGCCTCGATGCCCAAGGTCGTTGTGACCAGCAGCCTGACGCTCGACGGTGTGATGCAGGCACCGGGTCGGCCCGACGAGGACCGTCGCGGCGGCTTCGGGCACGGCGGCTGGGCGGTGCCCTACGCCGATTCGGTCATGGCCAGCGCGATGGCGGAAGGAATCGCGAAATCCGGACCCCTGCTCCTCGGGCGACGGACCTACGAGGACTTCGCCGCCGTCTGGCCCAACCAGCCGGAGGACAACCCCTACACCACGGTGATCAACAATTGCCAGAAGTACGTCGCGTCGACCACCCTGAAGGAGCCGCTCTCCTGGAACAACTCCGCGCTCCTGGAGGGCGACGTCTCGCGCGCCGCGCTCCGGCTGGTCGACAGCAAGATCACCACCACCGGCGTGGTGATCGCGACCTACCAGCAGTCCCAGGCGTGAGCCGAAAGATAAGGAGGAACACCTCATGAAGCAGTACCTGCTCAGCGTCTACCAGCCGGACGGGGACCCTCCCCCTCCGGAGGTCCTCGAGCAGGTGGGACGGGACCTCGACGCCCTGAACCAGGAGCTCAAGGCCGCCGGCGCATGGGTCTTCGCCGGAGGCTTGCACGCCCCGAGCACGGCCACGGTGGTGCGGTTCCGGGACGGCGACGTGCTCACCACCGACGGCCCGTTCGCCGAGGGCAAGGAGCACATCGGCGGGTTCACGATCATCAAGGCGCCCGATCTCGACGCCGCGCTCGAATGGGGCCGCCGGCTCACCCGGGCGACCACCCTCCCGGTCGAGGTCCGGCCGTTCCAGGGCGAAGCCGAGGACTGATGCCCGAGGTGCCGTCCCTGGAGGCCTCGGAGATCGAACGGGTCTTCACCGAGGAGTACGGCCGCGCGGTGGCCGTCCTGGTCCGCGTCTTCGGTGACGTCGACGTCGCCGAGGAGGCGGTCCAGGACGCGTTCACCACGGCGGTGCAACGGTGGCCGAGCACGGGACTGCCGCCGAGCCCGGCGGGATGGATCGTCACCACCGCCCGCAACCGGGCGATCGACCGCCTCCGCCGGGAGGCGTCCCGCCAGGACCGCCACGCCCAGGCGGCCCTGCTGCACGCCCGTGACGAACCAACCGAGGAGGGCGCCGTGCGCGACGACCGGCTGCGCCTGATCTTCACCTGCTGTCACCCCGCGCTCGCCACCGGCGTCCAGGTCGCGCTGACGCTGCGGCTCCTGGGCGGGCTCACCACCGCGGAGATCGCGCGCGCCTTCCTGGTCCCCGAGCCGACCATGGCACAGCGACTGGTCCGGGCGAAGGGCAAGATCCGCGACGCGCGGATCCCCTACCGCGTCCCCGACGAGGCCGACCTCCCGGACCGCCTCCGGGCCGTGCTGGCGGTCGTCTACCTCATCTTCAACGAGGGCTACACGGCGAGCGCGGGCGACCGGCTCCTCCGCGAGGACCTGTGCGCGGAGGCCATCCGCCTCGGACGGCTCCTGGCCGAGCTCATGCCCGACGAGCCGGAGGTCATGGGGCTGCTGGCGCTCATGCTGCTGATCGAGTCACGGCGGGCCGCACGCACGACTCCGGGTGGCGACCTGGTGCTGCTGGCCGACCAGGACCGCGCCCGCTGGGATCGCGGCCTGATCGCCGAAGGCCAGGCCATCGTCCGGCGGTGCTTGCGGCGCAACCAGCCCGGCCCCTACCAGATCCAGGCCGCGATCAACGCCGTCCACAGCGACGCGCCGGCCGCGGCGGCCACGGACTGGTCGCAGATCCTGCAGCTCTACGACCAGCTCCTGTCGCTGGCCCCGAGCCCGGTCGTGGCGCTGCACCGCGCGGTCGCGGTGGCCGAGGTCTCCGGACCGGATGCGGCGCTCGCCCTGGTCGACGGGCTCGACCTCGACGGCTACCACCTGTTCCACGCCATCCGCGCCGACCTGCTCCGGCGCCAGGGCCGCAACGCCGAGGCGGCGCTGGCGTACGAGGCGGCGATCGCCCGCACCGAGAACGCGGCCGAGCGCGAGTTCCTGCGGCGCAGCCGCCAGGCGCTCAGCCGCGCTCGATGAGAGGGTTCACTCCGCGGCGGCGCCGGAGGCCGGCTCGTTCCACCGGGCACGGTTGAGGTGGCGGCGCCGTTCCGGTGGCCTTGACGGGCAAGCGGTGCGGCCCGATCGTAGGCCGATGCTGAAAATCGACGCCTTCCCGCACGTCCTCCCCCGACCCTATCTCGACCTTGCCCGGCCGCGGGCGCAGGGCCCGCTGGCCCGGCTGCTCGACCAGTACGAGGCGCTGACGGCGCTGCACGACCTGGACAGGCGGTTCCGGGTGATGGACGAGTTCGGCGAGTACCTCCAGGTGCTCACGCTGGTGCAGCCGGCGGTCGACGCCTTCGGCGAGGGCGCGGTGGCCGCCGACCTCGCCCGCTGTGCCAACGACAGCATGGCCGAGCTGTGCCACCGCCATCCCGACCGCTTCGTCGGCTTCGCGGCCGCGGTGGCGCTCTCCGACGTCGACGGCGCGCTCGACGAGGTCGACCGCGCGGTCGGCGACCTGGGAGCGCTCGGCGTGCAGATCCACACCAACATCCTCGGCGCCCCGCTTGACGAGCCACGCTTCGAGCCCTTCTTCGCCAAGCTGGCCGGCCTGGGACGGACCGTGTGGGTGCACCCTGTCCGGACCCCGCGGATCCCGGACTATCCCGGCGAGCCGGCCTCGCGCTACGGCATGTGGATGGCGTTCGGGTGGCCGTACGAGACCACCGTGTTCATGTGCCGCATGGTGCTCGCCGGCGCCTTCCAGCGCCACCCGGACCTGCGCATCCTCACCCACCACGCCGGCGGCATGATCCCCCACTTCGCGGAGCGGTTCGGCAAGGGGCTCGACTTCTCGGAGCCGATGGGCCTGGACCTGGACGGGGCCGCCGACCCGGCCGCCCGGCACGACCTGCTGATCGACCAGCTCAAGCGCTTCTACGGCGACACCTCGCTGTCGGGAGCCCGCCACGCGATCGAGTGCGGGCTCGGCTTCTTCGGGGCCGATCGGCTGCTGTTCGGCACCGACATGCCCTTCGACCTCGACGGCGGCCCGGGCTACGTGCGCGGGGCGGTGCGGGCGCTGGACTCCATGGAGCTGGCCGACGCCCACCGACGGATGATCTACGAGGGCAACGCCAGGCGCCTGCTCGACCTGCCCGGATGACCACCAGCGCGGCCCCGTCGCCCGAGTCCAAGGAGCCCACGATGCCGACCCCGGCGGACGTATCCTGGCATCCGCAGTGAACTCGGGAATCCAGGAGGAAGCCGTGCAGCGAGTCAGCTACGTCGACCCCGCCAGCCTCAACGATCCGGAGCTCGTGGAGATCATGGAGTACGCGCGGCGCAACGGCACGCCACGCCCGGAGAGCCAGGCGATCCGCGCGCACGTCCCCGAGCTGCTGCGCACCTTCACCGCCGCGTGGCGGACCGCGTTCCGCGACGGCGTGCTCGACCACCGCATCAAGGAGCTCTGCCGCCTGTACGTGTCGCGGACGGTGGACTGCCAGTACTGCGGCGGCCAGCGCTCCCTGAAGGGCTCGCAGCAGGGCGTCGACGAGGGCCACTACGACGAGCTGCTGAACTTCCAGTCCTCCGACCGCTTCGACGAGCGCGAGCGCACCGCGCTGGCCTACACCGAGGCGATCACCTGGAACCCCGACCTGGCCGACGACGCCCTCTGGGAGCGCCTGCACGCCCACTTCACCGAGCCGGAGATCGTCGAGCTGGGATACTTCGTCGCCTTCACCAGCGGCCAGCAGCGCTGGATCCGCACGCTGGGCATCGGGCACAAGGAACTGCTCGCCGACACCGACGCGGGCCTCGCCCCGCAGGTCACCCGCCAGTAGGGCTACCTGGGCAGCGCCGCCTGCAGCTCGGAGCGAAGCTCCGGCGTCAGCACCTCGCCGCACTGGGCGACCAGCATGGCCATCTCGTAGCCGACCAGGCCGATGTCCACGCTCGGGGCGGCCAGGGCCGCCAGCGCCGAGCCGTCGCCGATGCTCATCACCAGCAGGAAGCCCTGCTCCATCTCGACGGCGGTCTGGTTCACCTTGCCGCCGCCGAAGCAGCGCGACGCGCCCTGCGTGAGGCTCGCCAGCCCGGAGGCGACCGCGGCGAGCTGGTCGGCACGCGCCCGGTCGAGCCGCTCGGACACGGCCATCAGCAGGCCGTCGGAGGTGACCACGATCGCGTGGGCGATGCCGGGCACCCGGCGGACGAAGCTGGACACCAGCCAGTTCACGTTCTGTGCTTCTCTGCTGAGCTGCGCCATCGCCGTTCTCGAAAAGGTCAGGGCGTACGGAACCGGTCAGCCGCCGCCTCCAGGCCCGCAACGCTACCGCGAAAGCGCCGGGCCGCCAAGCGTGTCGAGGTCAGAACAGGCGCGGGGTGCTCGGCTCGATGCCCCGCAGCGCGTCGTAGTCGAGCTGGACGCAGCGGATGCCGCGCGCGCCGGCCAGCACCCTGGCCTGAGGCGCGAACGCCAGCGCCGCGAACACGCCGCGGATGCCCTCGAGGCCCACCCGCAAGCGCTCCAGGTAGCGGGTGAGCTGCTCGACCCCGTCGATCTCGCCCCGCCGCTTGATCTCCACCGCCACGTAGGCGCCGTGCTCGTCCCTGCACAGCAGGTCGACCGGGCCGATGTCGGTGCGGTACTCGCGGCGGACCAGGCTCCAGCCGTCGCCGAGGACCTCGCAGCGCTCGGCCAGCAGCTCCTGGAGGTGGCGCTCGACGCCGTCCTTGACCAGCCCCGGGTCCAGCCCCAGCTCGTGGGCGGAGTCGTGCAGGACCTCCTCCAGGGTGATGGTCATGGTCTCGCCGGCGCGGTTGCTGACCAGCCAGCGATCGGGTTCCTCGCGCAGGGTGCAGGGCGCGGCCATCCAGTTGAGCGGCTTGTAGCCGCCGCCGTCGGCGTGGACCAGCACCGAGCCGTCGGCCTTGACGATCAGCAGGCGGGTGGCCGGCGGGAGGTGGGTGTCGAGCCGGCCGGCGTAGTCGACGCTGCAGGTGGCGATGACGAGGCGCATGGCGCCTGATGCTATCCGGGGCCGGTGGGCGGTTCCAGCGGGTCGCGCCGGGGCGTCGCGGCCGACGATCGGCCGGAGCCGGGATCGCAGCGCCGCGAGCCTGGGAATCCGCGCAGGGCCGGGCGGGCTGGCCGACGTGCAGCTCTCCATGGCAGCTATCCGCTTCGTTGCGTCATTCAGCCGAAATGGGTGAGAACCGCGTCCGCGATGGGGAGACAACACGTGAACGGCCGGATACTACTCGACGTCATCCACGCGTCCGACTATGGACACGACAAGAATTGATCACGACGCTCGATCGATGGCGGGCGCGGTGACCAGCTGGATGGGGGCGCGGTGACCACCTGGATGCCGGCGCCGCTGGCGGCGGCGGTGCGGCGGCCGGTGATGCTGCAGCACTGGCGGCGGCTCACCTTCCTGCACTGGCCGTACCCGCCGCCGGCGGTGCAGGCGCTGCTGCCGCCCGGTCTCGAGGTGGAGACCTTCGACGGCGCGGCCTGGGTCGGGCTGGTGCCGTTCCTGATGGACGGCGTGCGGCCGCCCGGCGTGCCGCCGCTGCCATGGGCGTCCCGCTTCCCGGAGACCAACGTGCGCACCTACGCGCTCGGCCCTGACGGGCGCGGCGCCATCTGGTTCCTGTCGCTGGACGCGGCCCGGCTCGGCGCCGTGCTGACCGCCCGCGCGAGCTACGCGCTCCCCTATTTCTGGTCGAGGATGTCGGTCGGCTCCGGCGCACCGCCCGACCCGGGCGTGACGGGCGCGGCGGGCCCGGCTCCGGCCGGCCCACGGGTGGACCGTCTCGCCTACCGCGGCCGGCGGCGCTGGCCCCGCCCGGCCGGTGTTGGCTGCGACGCCGACGTGGAGATGGGCGCGCCGTTCGAGCCGGCGGAGCTCGGCCCGCTCGACCACTTCCTGACCGCCCGCTACCGCCTCTGGACGGTGGTCGCCGGCCGCCTGGCCGCCGCCGACGCCGAGCACCCACCCTGGTCGCTGCGCCGTGCCCGCGTGGTCGACCTCGAGCAGGACCTGCTGGAGGCCGCCGGCCTGCCGCGGCCGGACGGCACTCCGCTGGTGCACGGGGCCGACGGGGTGCGGGTCCGGATCGGCGCCTGGCACCGGGTGCGGGCTGCGGCGCCGGCACCCGGACGGTCATGACCGCTACAGGCGGGCCCAGGCCTCGCTGAGCACCTGGCGCAGGATCCCCTCGATCTCGTCGAAGTGCTCCTGGCCGCAGATCAGCGGCGGCGCGAGCTGGATCACCGGGTCACCGCGGTCGTCGGCGCGGCAGACCAGGCCCTCCTCGAACAGGCGTGGCGACAGGTAGCCGCGCAGCAGCCGCTCGCTCTCGTCGTCGTCGAAGGTCTCGCGGGTGGCCTTGTCCTTGACCAGTTCGATCCCGTAGAAGAAGCCGTCGCCGCGGACGTCGCCGACGATCGGCAGGTCCAGCAGCTTCTCCAGGGTGACGCGGAAGCCGTCCTGGTTGGCGCGGACGTTGCCGAGCAGGTCCTCGCGCTCGAACACGTCGAGGTTGGCGAGCGCGACCGCGCTCGACACCGGATGGCCGGCGAAGGTGATGCCGTGCAGGAAGGTGCGCTCGCCCCGCAGGAACGGCTCCATCAGGAAGTCCCGGCAGACCATCCCGCCCATCGGGGCGTAGCCGCTGGTCAGGCCCTTGGCGAAGGTGATGACGTCCGGCTGGTAGCGGTAGCGCTCGGAGCCGAACCAGTGCCCGAGCCGGCCGAAGGCGCAGATGACCTCGTCGGAGACCAGCAGCACGCCATAGCGGTCGCAGATCTCGCGGACCCGCTGGAAGTAGCCGGGCGGGGGCGGGAAGCAGCCACCGGCGTTCTGGACCGGCTCCAGGTACACCGCGGCGACCGACTCGGGGCCCTCCATCAGGATGCGCCGCTCGATGTCGTCGGCCGCGTGCAGGGTGCAGGACTCGAGGCCGCGGCAGCGCTCGCAGCGATAGTGGTTGGTGTTCTCGACCCGGACGGAGCCGGGGACCAGCGGCTCGAAGACCTGCTTGATATCGGCCAGGCCGGTGATCGAGAGCGCGCCCATGGTGGTGCCGTGGTAGGCGATGTCGCGGCTGAGCACCTTGTAGCGGCCGGGCTGGCCGATCGCGCGGAAGTACTGGCGCGCCAGCTTCCAGGCGCTCTCCACCGCCTCGCTGCCCCCGCTGGTGAAGAACACGCGGTTGCAGTCCCCCGGCGCCAGCGCCGCCAGCCGCTCGGCCAGCTCGACCGCGCGCGGGTGCGCGTAGCTCCACAGCGGGAAGTAGGCCAGCTCGCTGGCCTGCTTGGCGGCGGCCTCGGCCAGCTCGGAGCGGCCGTGGCCGACCTGCACCACGAACAGCCCCGACAAGTGCAGCCACAGGTGCCGCCTGGCGGCCGCCTGCGTGGGGTCCGAGGGATCGGCCCCGGCCGGAGGGAACTGCGAGGTGGTGGTCATCTTGCGCCCCAGGTGTAGGTCTGCTTGACGAGCCGCAGGTAGACGAAGCTCTCGGTGGCGCGGACGCCGGGGATGGTGCGGACCCGGTCGTTGATCAGCCGGAACAGGTCCTCGTCGTCCTCGCAGACCAGCTCGACCAGCAGGTCGAACGAGCCGGCGCACAGCACCACGTAGTCGACCTCCGGCACGGCGGCGAGCTTGTCCGCCACCTGCCGCAGGTCGCCCTCGGCCTTGAGCCCGATCATCGCCTGGCGCCGGAAGCCCACCCGCAGCGGGTCGGTGACCGCCACGATCTGCATCACTTCGGTGTCCAGCAGCTTCTGCACCCGCTGGCGCACCGCCGCCTCGGACAGGCCGACCACCTTGGCGATGGCGGCGTACGAGCGGCGGCCGTCCTGCTGGAGCTGCTCGATGATCTGACGCGACACCTCGTCCAGGTGGATCTCGACACCGGGCTCGTCGCGCAGGCTCATCGCAACGCGCCTCCTCCCGGTGTGCGGACCGCCCACTCGGCCCGCGGGGCTGGAGCGATACTGCACCGACCGCTGTCTCGAAAGCAACCGAGTTCCGGCCATGCGCGAGCGATTCCACGTCGGATGCGGCATTTCCGACACGGAATCAATAGGTCTGAGCGGCACCACTCCTCCGATCCGGCGGCCGAATCGACAAGCCATCCCACAAGCCGGCGCAACCGTGACAGCATGGGGTTGCTCCCGCCCTGCCCGGGCATCGCATCGACTTCTTGGGACCGTACGAGGGGAGAGTCCATGTCCCACGCTGACCTGCTCCGACGCCACCGGGCGGTGCTGCCCTCCTGGCTCGCCCTCTACTACGAGGAGCCGATCGCGCTGGTCGACGGCCTGGGCTGCCGGGTCGTCGACGCCGAGGGCCGGCGCTACCTCGACTTCTTCGGCGGCATCCTCACCACCATGGTCGGCTACAACCTTCCAGAGGTCGTCGAGGCGGTCCGCGACCAGGCGGGCCGCATGGTCCATACCTCGACCCTCTACCTGATCGAGCCGATGATCGAGCTCGCCGAGCGGATCGCCGGCCTGTCGGGCATCCCCGACGCCAAGGTGTTCTTCACCAACTCGGGGACCGAGGCCAACGAGGCCGCCCTGCTGTTCGCCACCACCGCGCGCCGCTCCAACCAGGTGCTGGCGCTCCGCAACAGCTATCACGGGCGCTCGTTCGCGGCCATGGGCATCACCGGCAACCGCGGTTGGTCGGCCTCCAGCCTCACGCCGGTCAACGTGAGCTACGTCCACGGCGGCTACCGCTACCGCGGCCCGTTCCGGGAGCTGTCGGACCGCGACTACGTCAAGGCGTGCGTCGAGGACCTGCGCGACGTGCTGCGCACCGCCACCTCCGGCGACGTGGCCTGCATGATCGCCGAGCCGATCCAGGGCGTCGGCGGCTTCGCCACCCCGCCCGACGGCCTCTTCGGCGCCATGAAGGACGTGCTCGACGAGTCCGGCATCCTGTTCGTCTCCGACGAGGTGCAGACGGGCTGGGGCCGCACCGGTGAGCATTTCTGGGGAATTCAGGCCCACGGGGTGGTCCCGGACGCGATGACCTTCGCCAAGGGCCTCGGCAACGGTCTGGCGATCGGCGGCGTGGTGGCGCGCGGCGACCTGGTGGACTCGCTGCGGGCCAACTCGATCTCCACCTTCGGCGGCAACCCGCTGGTCACCCGCGGCGCGCTCGCCACCCTCGACTACCTGCTGTCCCACGACCTCCAGGCCAACGCGCACAAGGTCGGCACCAGGCTGCGGCAGGGCCTGGACGCCTTCGCCGAGCGCTGCGCGATCGTCGGCGACGTGCGCGGCAAGGGCCTGATGCTCGGGATCGAGCTGGTCGAGCCGGGGACCGGCGAGCCGAGCCCGCTGGCCGCCGCGCGAGCGCTCGAGGAGGCGCGCCGGGGTGGCCTGCTGGCCGGCAAGGGCGGCCTGCTCGGCAACGTGCTGCGCGTGGCTCCCCCGCTGGTGGTCAGCGAGGCCGAGGCCGACGAGGGGCTCGAGGCGCTCACCACGGCGCTCACCACGGTGGCCGCCGAGCTGGCATGACAACCGCGCACAGGGAGCACCAGATGAAGCGGATCACGCACTGGATCGACGGCAAACCTTGGAACGGAACCGCTGAGCGCCGCGGCGACGTCTACGACCCGAGCACCGGCCAGGTGAGCGGCCAGGTCGACTTCGCCGGCGTGGCCGAGGTCGACCAGGCCGTCGCCGCGGCCGCCCACGCCTTCACCGAGTGGCGGCATGCGTCGCTGGCCAGGCGCGCCGGCGTGCTGTTCGCCTTCCGCGAGCTGGTCCACGGCCACCGCGACGAGCTGGCGGCGCTGATCTCCGCCGAGCACGGCAAGGTCCGCTCCGACGCGCTCGGCGAGGTGAGCCGCGGCCTGGAGGTGGTGGAGTTCGCCTGCGGCATCCCGCAGCTCCTCAAGGGCGGCTTCTCCGAGAACGTCTCCACCCGGGTGGACAGCTTCTCGATCCGCCAGCCGCTCGGCGTGGTGGCGGGGATCACCCCCTTCAACTTCCCGGCGATGGTGCCGATGTGGATGTTCCCGCTGGCCATCGACAAGGTCGCGGTCGACGGCCTGCTGGAGCACCCTGAGGTGCGCGCGGTCAGCTTTGTCGGCTCCACTCCGATCGCCCGCTACGTCTACGAGCACGGCACCGGCAGCGGCAAGCGGGTGCAGGCGCTCGGTGGCGCCAAGAACCACATGGTGGTGCTGCCCGACGCCGACCTGGACCTGGCGGCGGACGCGGCGGTCAGCGCCGGCTTCGGCTCGGCCGGCGAGCGCTGCATGGCCATCTCGGTGGTGGTGGCCGTCGGCGGCGCCGGCGACCCGCTGCTCGGCAAGCTGCGCGAGCGCGTCGCCAAGCTCAGGGTCGGTCCCGGCAGCGACCCGTCCTCGGAGATGGGGCCGCTGGTGACCGGCCCGCATCGCGACAAGGTCGCGTCCTACCTGGAGTCGGGGGTGCAGGAGGGCGCCACCCTGGCGATCGACGGCCGCCGGCACCCGATCGAGGGAGACCCGGAGGGGTTCTGGCTCGGCCCCAGCGTGCTCGACCACGTCGGGCCGCAGATGCGCGCCTACGCCGACGAGATCTTCGGGCCGGTGCTGTCGGTGGTCCGCGTGCCGACCTACCAGGCGGCGATCGAGCTGGTGAACGCCAACCCGTACGGCAACGGGACGGCGATCTTCACCAACGACGGGGGCGCGGCCCGGCGCTTCCAGAACGAGGTCGAGGTCGGCATGATCGGGATCAACGTCCCGATCCCCGTGCCGATGGCGTACTACTCGTTCGGCGGCTGGAAGTCGTCGCTGTTCGGCGACACCCACGTCCACGGCACCGAGGGCGTCCATTTCTACACCCGCGGCAAGGTCGTCACCGCCCGCTGGCTGGACCCCAGCCATGGCGGCGTCAACCTCGGCTTCCCGACCAACACCTGATCGGTGTGGGGGGAGCTCGCTCCCCCCACACCCCCCAAGGTCAAAAGCGCTCCGCGATCCCGTGCGCCGCGCCGCGCGGCGGATAGCTGAATGCTCAACTATCGTCGGGTAGCATTGCTCCGGTGAACGAGACCCGATGGCTGGACGCCGACGAGCAGCGCACCTGGCGCGCCTTCCTCGAGGCGAGCCAGCTCCTGTTCGAGCGGCTGGACCGCCAGCTCCAGCGCGACGCCGGCCTGTCGCACGCCGACTACGAGATCCTGGCGCGGCTGTCCGAGGCTGACGGCCAGCGGCTGCGTATGAGCGAGCTGGCCTCGTGCACGCTGTTCTCGCGCAGCCGCCTCTCGCACGCGGTGGCACGGCTGGAGCGGGGTGGCATGGTCCGCAGGCAGAGCTGCCCGAGCGACGGTCGCGGCACCTTCGCGGTGCTGACCCCCGAGGGCTACGACGCGCTCGCCTGCGCGGCCCCCGCCCACGTCGAGGAGGTCCGGCGCCAGGTCTTCGACCACCTCAGCCCCGCCCAGATCGACGAGCTCCACCGCATCAGCGACGCCATCCGCGAGCGCCTCGCCAGCGGCTGACCGGCGGCGGCTCGGTCGGCGGCGCGGGCTCCGAGGGAAATTCGGGTGCGCGCGGAGGCCGGCGGCCCTAGGCTCGGCAGATGCGAATCGTTGTGGGACGACGTCTGTGGGAGACGGACGTCAGTTGATTCTCGGAGCTGGCCGCCGGCCACGCCGGGGTGGTCGTCGACCTTGGCACTGGGGATGGTCGCTTCGTCCTCGCCGCCGCCTCGGACCGGCCGGACCGCCTGGTGGTCGGGATCGACGCGAGCGCGGCCGCGATGGCGGAGGCGTCGCGCCGCGCCGCCGCCAGTCCACGGCGTGGCGGCCGGCCCAACGCGCTGTTCGTGGCCGCCGCCGCTGAGGCGCTGCCGCCGGAGCTGGACGGCCTGGCCGATCTGGTCACCGTGCACTTTCCCTGGGGCTCGCTGCTGCGCGGCCTGCTCGGCGCCGACCCTGGGGTGGTCGGCGGGATCGCCCGGGTCATGCGCCCGGGCGCGCAACTCGACTTGCTGGTGTCCGTGACCGACCGCGACCACGGTGCCGGCGCGAGCCCCCTGGAGGCCGAGGCCATCGCCGCGCTGGCCCCGGCATACAGGCGCCTTGGACTGGAGTTGGACCGGCCGCGGCTCGCCACCCCCGGCGAGGTCACCGCCACCCGCTCGACCTGGGGCCGACGACTCGGCGCCGGCGCCCGCCGCCCCGCCTGGCTCGTCCGCGCCCGCAGGTCCTGACCCGGCCACCACGCGGTGCGCTCGCTCAGACCGGGCCGCGGGGGAGCAGGACGCGCAGGCGCGTGCCGCTGCCGGGCCGGCGGTCGAGCCGGAGGGTGCCGCCGAGCTCGCCGACCCACTCGCGCAGCACGTCGAGCCCGGGCTCCCGCCCGCCGGCGGCGCTCCGGGGATCGACGCCTCGGCCGTCGTCGCGCACGTCGACCTCGACCTGCCGCTCGTCCATGGCGATCCGCAGCGCGATCCGCTGCGGGCCGCGGTGCTGGACGGCGTCGGCGAGCGCCTCCCGGGCGACCTGGAGCACGGCGCGCTCGACCGGCTCGGCCAACTCTCCGGTCGCCACGTCCGCCTCGACCGCCACGCCGAACCGCGCCTGGTAGGCGCCGCACAGCTCCCGCACCGCCGGCACCAGGGCATTGTCCTGCCGCCCGCCTTCTGGCCCCGGCCCCGAGACCAGCGCCCGCATCTGCCGCATCGCCCCGGTCGCGGTCGCCTCGATCGCCTCCACGCCCGCGCCCACCGGTGACCCGGGTGGGAGCGCCTTGCGCAGCCCTCCGGCGAGCATGGTCAGCGACGTCAGGTCGTTCAGGACCGACTCGTGCACCCCGCGGAGGACCTCGGAGCGCTCCGCGTCGGCCCTCGCGCCGTCGGCCCTCGCGCCGTCGGGCCGGTCGCGGCCGGCCTCCAGCTCCGCCGACAGCCACTCGGCGAGCCGGTTGAGGCCATCCTCGATCTCGGCGATCTCGTCCTGGCCGCTGATCGTCACCCGCTGCTCCAGGTCGCCCCAGGCGATCCCCGTGGCGGTCGACGCCAGCCGGCGCAGCCGCCGCCGCAGCCGCGCGGTGGCCAGCCGCCCCAGCAGCCACCCCACCGGCAGGCTGACGAGCAGCAACCCCACCCCGAGCTGCGCCAGCGGCGCCTTGGCGGCCAGCTGCGCCAGGCGCCCCCCGTCCGATTTGGACGTCCATGGCAGCAGCAGGCCCAGCAGGTCATTGGTGGAGGGCCCCGCCAGCGCGCCGGCCGGCACCTGCACATACACCGAGCCGAGCTGCCGGCCGGCGCCCCCGCCGCGGGCGGCGAGCTCCACCGGCTCCACCGCCCACAGCACGCCGCCCTGCGGGGTCCTGCCGGCGACGCCGCCGGCGGCCGCACCGTGGCCCAGATGGTCGACGCTCTCGACGGCGACCAGCGCGGCGCTCCTGGCGCCGACCGAGAAGCGCTCCGGATAGGAGGTGGCGACCACCTTGCCGTTGGCGCCGACCAGGAGCATGAGCGACATCGGCTTGGCGTTGCCGACCACGCCCTCGAGACAGGGTATGGCGACGCCGTTGCCGGCCGCCCTCGCCTGGCCGGGCCCGAGCCGCACCCCGCGGTCGCAGACCGGGTTGTCGCTGCCGGGGGCGAGCCGGCCGAGCTGGGTCCGCAGTTCCGTCGCGTTCGGGAGCCGGCCGAGCTTGGCCGCGATCCCCCTCATGGTGGCCGCGTCCCGGGTGGCCGTGGCGCGCACGCGGGCTCCGCTGTCGGCGGCCGAGAGCAGCCGCGGCGCGAGCAGCTGAAGGAAGATGGCTCCGGCCAGCACGACGACGGCGGACGTGACCAGCACGTACGACGCGGTGAGCTTTGCCTGGAGGCCAGGACCGCTCACGGCCACCGGCTCGGCCGTCCAGCTTGCACCCAATCACCCAAATCACACGACGGCGAACAGCCGGGACGCTACCATGCGGAAGCGGGAAAGACCGCAGCGGGGCCGAGGGCGGGGCTTTCGGCCAGAACGGCGCGTGCGCGCCGCAATCGGGCGCGCACGCGGGGTGGATCAGCGGTACGGCGTTAGCGGTCGAACTCGTCCTCGTCGTCTTCCTCGTCCTCGCCGCGGAACTCGTCCATGGCGTCACGAGCCTGGTCGCCCATGTCGTCCTCGCCGCCGGCGATGTCCTTGAGGCGGTCAGCCTTGTCCTGGAGACCCTCGGCTCCGCCTTGCTCGTCGGCGAAATCGCTAGCCCTGTCGGCGTAATCGTCAACGCCCACGTTGCCCCCTTTGGCTGGGTCGGTGCCTTGCCTTCATAACGGTGTCGGAGGCTTGTTCGGGGCGCTTGAGTCGCTGCTCAGCCCGGCGTCTGCGCCCACTGGTGTACACGAAAAGCCGTCCTTCGGATGACGACAGCTCGACGCTCCCGCGCAATCATCGACACAGAGCGAAGCGACGACGAGACAAGGGGAGAAGGAGACAAGTCGACATGGATCGGGACCAGCGACCGGAGATACGCGTTTCCGACGCGGATCGCGAGCAGACGGTCAAGCTGCTGGAGCGGCATCACGTCGACGGGCGCCTGACCTGGGAGGAGTTCTCCGAGCGGATGGAGGCCGCGTTCCACGCGCGCACCCGCGAGGACCTGCGCCGGACGCTCGCCGACCTCCCCCCGCTGGACGAGCCGCGGCCGCCGGCGGAACGGCGCGCGCGCTCGGGGCCGGACTGGCGGTCGTTGCTGACGCCGCCGCTGGTGATCGCGGCGCTGATCGGGCTGGCGGTCTTGCTGTGGGCGTTCGGGGGCGGCCCGCCGCACCGCGGGTTCTTCCCACTCTTCCCACTGCTGTTCTGGGTGTTCATCCTCAGCAGGTTCGTCCGCCCGCGCCGCCGCTGGTAACCCCGCGACGGCGTTCGCGCATGCAGGCGAGCAGGCCCGACAGGGCTGCCTGGAAAGGCTCGCGCTCGGCGGCGAAGTCAGGTCGGGGCGTCTCGGGAAAGCCCTTGGCCGGTGGCCCCGGCCTCCGCTTACGTGCGTGGCTGCGCTGACCGACGTTGTCGGTGACGTCGCCGCGCTGTCATCGACGTGGAGGCATGCTACGATTCGAACTGACGTTCGATGCCCATCGCAGTCTGGCCCAGTACCGGGGGAGGACCGGACGGATGCCCGACGACTTGGACCACGAGGTGATCGACAGCCCGCAGGCGCTGTTCCGGCACCTCTACGAGGCACACGGGTTGGTGGAGGCGCTCGACCTGGACCCTGCCACGGCGCCGCTCCAGTTCTGGCTGCGCAAGCATGCGGAACTCGAGCGGTCGACGGCCCGAGCGGTCGTCCAGGATCGCATGGCGACCGTCCCGGATCGCCCGCCCGCGTCTGGGCGCCACCTCTTGCCTCGGCGCTCGACGGCCGAGGGGGGCTCCGTCGGCCTGTCCCTGGGGACGCCGACCGCGGCGCTGGCGACACCGCCGCCGGCTGGCGGCGGCGCGAGGTCGCGGGGGCCGGCGAACCCCGGGGCCACCACCGGTCAGGGGTCGGGACCGCGCTTCCGGCCATTCGCGGACCCGCTGGTCGAGGCGGTCGCCGCGGCGCTGGTCGCGCGCGGGCTGGACGAGCGGCAGGTGCGACGCGGCCTGTCGAGCTTCACCGGCGCGGATGGACGGCACGGCGAGGTCGCCGTTCGTGCGGCCTTCGTCGCGCCCATGCTGGAGGCGCTCGCCGCCGAGCTTGCCGGCGATCCCCGCGGCCGTGCCCGACGCCCGCAGCCACCGCCCGCGAGCCCACCGCGGGACGCCGCCTCGCCCCCCGCGCCCGCTGCCCCGCGGCGGGGCACCGCGCCATCGGCGCCAGCGGCGGCGCGAGCCGAGGCGCCAGCGCCGGAGCCCGAGACCTGGGTGGCGCAGCCACTGGCGGCGCGGGGTGTGGGGCCGGAGCCGGACGTGGACTACATGGCGATCGCGGACGTGCTCCAGGAGCGGCGCCGCTCGCGCCGCGGTGGCCAGCGGGAGCCCGCCGCACCGCCGCGGACCACACCGCCGGCGGCTTCCCCGCCGGCGAGCGGCCCGCCGTCGCGGCCGGAGCCGGACGACGACTTCATGACCCTCGCCGACGCGCTCCAGCGCCGCCACGGCGACCGTCGGCGCTGAACCCGCCACCACCGCGCGCACCCGATCACTTGGCGACCACGTGCAGCGGCGTCCTGGGCGGGTCGTCGAGCACGAAGGGGTCGTTTCACCAGCTCGTAACACACGCTCACGAGGTGGTAACGATGGTGTAGCCGGGTGGAAACGGCGCTCTTCCATCCTCGATGGGTCAGGGTCTGGAGCGACCTCCCGACGGTATAGGAGCGCCATGCAGATCGACTCGGGTAATACCGCGTGGGTGCTGGCGAGCAGCGCACTGGTGCTGTTCATGACCCCCGGCCTCGCCTTCTTCTACGGAGGCATGGTTCGCACCAAGAACGTGCTCGGCATGCTCATGCAGAACTACGTCGTGATGGGCATCGTCAGCCTGCTCTGGGTGCTGTTCACCTACAGCCTCGCCTTCGGCGTGGACTGGGGCGGCCACGGGTTCATCGGCACGCTGCACTTCGCGGGCCTGGCACACCCGACGCAGGCCGTCCCGGGCTACGAGGGCCCGCTCGCGCAGAGCATCCCCCCGCTCGTCTTCGTCAGCTTCCAGCTCATGTTCGCGATCATCACCCCGGCGCTGATCACCGGCTCGACCGCCGACCGGCTCAAGTTCGGCGGCTTCGTCGCGGCGATCACGCTCTGGGCGATCTTCGTGTACGCGCCGGTCGCCCACTGGGTGTTCTCGCCGACCGGCTGGCTGTTCAAGCTCGGCGCCGAGGACTTCGCCGGCGGCACGGTCGTGCACCTCAACGCCGGCATCGCCGGTGTCGCGCTGGCGCTGGTCGTGGGCCGGCGCCGCCACTGGCCGAAGGAGCCCATGCCGCCGCACTCGCTGCCGCTCACGCTGCTCGGCGCGGGCATGCTCTGGTTCGGCTGGTTCGGCTTCAACGCCGGCTCGGCGCTCGGCGCCAACCAGCTCGCCGCCCAGGCCTTCATCAACACCAACACCGCCACCGCCGCCGCGCTGCTGAGCTGGATCGCCACCGAGAAGCTGCGCAACGGCAAGTCGACCACGCTGGGCGCCGCCTCCGGAGCGGTCGCCGGCCTGGTGGCGATCACCCCGGCCTGTGGCTACGTCAACGCGATGGGCGCCATCGCCATCGGGCTGATCGCCGGCTGCGTGTGCGCGCTGGCCACCAGCCTGAAGTTCCGCCTGAAGCTGGACGACTCCCTTGACGTCGGCGCGGTGCACCTGGTCGGCGGCGCGACCGGCGCACTGCTGATCGGCTTCTTCGGCACCTCCACGGTCGGCGGCGCCGACGGCCTGTTCTACGGCGGCGGCCCCGCGCTGCTCGGCAAGCAGGCGGTCGCGGTCGGCGCGGTCGGCGCGTTCTCCTTCGTGGTCACCTTCCTGATCGCCAAGGTGGTCAGCGCGACCATCGGCCTGCGCGTGGACGAGGCGGCCGAGTACCAGGGCCTGGACAACAGCCAGCACGCCGAGACAGCCTACGAGCTGGGCCTGGTGCTCTCCCGCGGCCGGATCACCAGCACGCCGGAACCGCTCGACGGCGCGGCCGCCGCAAGATCGGAGGGCTCGTCAGAAATCCGGACACCCGCACTGGGAGCCGACTCGTGAAGCTCATCACCGCGATCGTCAAGCCATTCAAGGTGGAGGACGTCAAGGAGGCGCTCAAGGACGTCGGCGTGGTGGGCATGACCGTGAGCGAGGCCCAGGGCTTCGGCCGCCAGGGCGGCCACACCGAGGTCTACCGCGGCGCCGAGTACACCGTGGACTTCGTCCCCAAGGTGCGCGTCGAGATCCTGGTCGAGGACGAACTGGCGCAGGAGGTGATCGAAGCGCTGGTGAAGGCGGCCCGCACCGGCCAGATCGGCGATGGCAAGGTCTGGGCGGTACCGGTCGAGGACGTGGTGCGCGTGCGGACCGGGGAGCGTGGCCCCGACGCGCTCTGAACAGCGAGCGGCCGCCGATTTCGCGGCCGTGCTGGAGCGGGAGGGCCGGTCCAATGCGGGACCGGCCCTGCGCGTTGCGCTGGTCGAGGCGGTCGACGCCTGGCTGGCGGAGCTGCTCGGCGACGTCGGCTCCGGGGTCGCGCTGGTGGCGACCGGCGCCTACGGGCGGCGCGAGCCGGCGCCGTGCAGCGACCTCGACCTGATGCTGCTCCACGACCGTGGGACCGAGGAGATCGCTCCGCTGGCGGAGCGCCTCTGGCGGCCGATCTGGGACGCCGGCATGCGCCTGGACCACAGTGTCCGCACGGTGGACGAAGCACTGGCGGTGGCGGCCACCGACCTGAAGACGGCGCTGGGCCTGCTGGACGCCCGTCACGTGGCCGGCGACGGCGCGCTGGTCGCCAGCCTGCGCGAGCGGGCGCTGGAGCGCTGGCGCGCCACCGCGCGCGAGCGGCTCGAGCAGCTCCGAGCCGCCTGCCAGCGCCGCGCGGAGCGGCACGGCGAGCTGGCCTTCCTGCTGGAGCCCGACCTCAAGGAGGCGCGGGGCGGGCTGCGGGACGGGCTCGCGGTGCGCGCCATCTCGGCGACCTGGGTGGCCGCCGGGCTCGACCGGCGGGGCCAGGCCGCCTACGGCCTGCTGCTGGACACCCGCCAGGCGCTGCACCTGGAGCTGCTGGAGCAGGGCGGCGGCCAGGTCGGGCGCGCCCGCGCCGTGGTCGACCGCCTCGGCCTCCAGGAGCAGGAGGCGGTCGCCGCCCGCCTCGGCGAGCCCGGCGCCGAGGCGCTGATGCGCGCGGTGCACGAGGCCGGCCGCACGCTGGCCCGGGCGCTGGACCAGAGCTGGCGCCGGGTGGACGCGCGGCACGCGGGCCCGGCGGTGCGGCGCTGGCGCCGTCCGGTGCGCCGCCAGCTCGGCGGCGGCGTGGTCGCCTACGACGGCGAGGTGCTGCTGGCGGCGGGCGCCGACCTGGCCGAGAAACCCTGGCTGGCGCTGGAGGTCGCGGCCGCCGCGGCAGGCGCGGGTATGCCGCTGGCGCCGCAGACGCTCCGGCGCCTGGAGGCCCGGCCGCCCCGCCTGCCGGAGCCGTGGCCGCCGCGGGCGCGCGAGGCCCTGGTCGCGCTGCTCGGCGCCGGCGCCAGCGCGATCGGCGTGATCGAGGCGCTGGACCAGGCCGGCGTGATGGATGCGCTGCTGCCGGAGTGGGAGCGCGTGCGCTGCAAGCCGCAGCACAACCCGTTCCACCGCTGGACCGTCGACCGGCACCTGGTCGAGACCGCCGTGCACGCGGCCGCGCTGGTGCGCCGCGTGGGACGCCCGGACCTGCTGCTGCTGGCCGCGCTGCTGCACGACCTCGGCAAGGGCTGGCCGGGCGACCACGCCGTGACGGGCGCACGGCTGGCCGCCACCGTGGGCACGCGCCTCGGCCTGCCCACCGGCGACCGCTCGGTGCTGGTCGACCTGGTGCGCAACCATCTGCTGCTGGCGGACACCGCCACCCGGCGCGACCTGGACGACCCCGCCACGGTGCGGGCGGTCGCCAGCGCGGTCGGCGGCACCGGCACGCTCGCGTTGCTGCACGCCCTCACCGAGGCCGACGCGCGAGCGACCGGCCCCACCGCCTGGACGCCGTGGAAGGCGCGCCTGGTCGAGGAGCTGGTCGGGCGCGTGACCGAGCGGATCGAGGGCCGCCCGCCCGCGGCCGCGGCCCGGGAGGCTCCGGCGGTGGCCGTCAGCGCGGCCACCGCGGAGCTGGTGGACCGCGAGGGCCTCGCGCTGCGGGTCGAGGGCGAGGAGGTCACGGTGGTCGCGCGCGAGCGGCGCGGGCTGCTGTGGCGGGTGGCGGGCGTGCTGGCCCTGCACCGGCTGGACGTGCGCGCCGCCACGGTGTCGGTCGCCGACGGCATGGCGGTGATCCGGCTCAGCGCGGACCCCCGGCACGGGCGCGACCCGGACTGGCGCCTGGTCACCGACGACCTGCGCCGCGCCTTCCAGGACCGGCTACCGCTGGAGCGGCGGCTGGCCGAGCGCGAGGCTGCCTACCGGCAGCCCGCGCCGCTGCGGCCGCCGCCGCGGGTGCTGTTCGACGACCGCGCCTCCGACCTGGCGACCGTGATCGAGGTGCGCTGCGCCGACGGCCCCGCCGTGCTCTACCGGATCACCAGGGCGCTGGACTCGAGCGGCGCGCGGGTGCGCTCGGCCCGCATCGCCACCTACGGCGCCGAGGTGGTCGACGCCTTCTACGTGCTCGGCCCCGACGGCCGGCGCCTGGACGGCCCGCCCCAGCGGGCCACCCTGGTCACCGACGTCATCGGCACCCTGCGCTGACCCGGCGAGCGCGGCGGCCGGCTCAGATGGCCATCACCACGGCCTTGGGCTCGGTGCAGAACTCGCGGCTGTAGTCGCCGCCCTCCCGGCCCCAGCCGGAGTCCCCGACACCGCCGAACGGCGCCCGCAGGTCGCGGATGAAGAAGCAGTTGACCCACACGGTGCCCGCCTGGAGCGCGGCGCTGACCCGGTGGGCGCGGCGCAGGCTCTCGGTGAACAGCATGGCGTTGAGGCCGTAGAGCGTGTCGTTGGCGAGCTCGACACCCTCGTCCTCGCCGTCGAAGGGCGTCACCGTCACCACCGGGCCGAAGATCTCCTCACGGCAGGCTCGGGCCGAGGCCGGCAGGTCCACCGCGATGGTCGGGCGCACGAACCAGCCGTCGCCGGTGGCGCCGCCGGTCAGGACCTTGCCGCCATCGGCGGGGATGGTGTCGAGGTAGCCGGTGACCTTGCGGTAGTGCGTCTCGGACGCCAGCGGGCCGAGCTGGGTGCCGGCCTCCGCCGGGTTGCCGAGCACCATGGCGTCGGCCGCGGTGACGAACCGGTCCATGAACTCGTCGTAGATCCCCCGCTCCACGAACAGGCGGCTGCCCGCCAGGCACACCTGGCCCGAGTTGGAGAAGATCGCGCGGATCGACCAGGGCACGGCCACGTCCAGGTCCGCGTCCGCGAACACCAGGTTGGCGCCCTTGCCGCCCAGCTCGAGGCTGACCGGGACCAGGTTGCCGGCGCCCGCCCGCGCGATCGCCCGCCCGGTGGCGGACTCGCCGGTGAAGGTGATCCGGTCCACCCCCGGCGACTCGGTCAGCCACTGGCCGGCGGCGTCGGGGCCGAAGCCGTGCACCACGTTGAGCACGCCCTCGGGGAAGCCGGCCTCCATCGCCAGCCTGGCCAGCAGCGTGGCCGAGGCCGGCGAGTCCTCCGCCGGCTTGAGCACGACGGTGTTGCCCCAGGCCAGGGCCGGCGCGATCTTCCAGGTCTCCAGCATGAGCGGGAAGTTCCAGGGGGCGATCGCCGCGACCACCCCCGCCGGGTCGTAGCGCACGTAGGCGTGATGGCCGGAGTCCATGGGGAAGACCTCGGACGGCCGCATGCGGGCGTGGTCGGCGAAGAAGAGCAGGCGCCCGCGCCGCTCGTAGCCCATCCGCGGCCAGGGGCCCTGGTCGAACGCCAGGCGCGCGGCGGCCACCGCGCGGTCGACGTCCTGGCGCGTGCCGCGCGCCACCCGGGCCCACGGCCGCCGCGTCCACGGGTCGATGGTCTCGAAGGTGTCTCCGTCGGAAGCCGGGCCCTCCTGGCCGCCGATGACATGGCCGATCAGCTCCATGGTTCAGGCTCCCTTCGCGGCACGGGCGCCCGCACCCGCGGCGCCTCCCGCGCCGGCGGCGGACGGCTCCAGGTCGTAGGCGACCACGCCCATGCCGGTGATCCACGGCGTGATCGGCTCGTAGGCCAGGACCTTGGCGGTCGACGGCGAGGCCAGGCCGGCGATCGTGAGCCAGCTCCGGATCTCGTGGGCGCCGTTGCCCGCCAGCTCCAGCTCGGCGTCCGGCAGGTCGAGCACGTCGTCGAGCTGGCCGCGCTCCAGTCGCTCCAGGAACCAGTGGTCGAACTCGACGTCGATGTCGCCGACCCGCGGCACGCCGATCCAGTGCGACAGGCCGCCGGCGCCGACCACCGCGACCCGCTCGGCGCCGTCGAAGCCCTCGACCACCCGGCGGATCGCCTGCCCGAGCTGGTAGCAGCGCCGCAGCGACGGCATCGGCTTGACCGCGCAGTTCTGGATGAAGGGCACCAGCGGCAGCCGGTGGCTGGGGTCGATGGCGTGGTAGATGGTCATGATCCCGTGGTCGAGCCGCAGCTCGTGGGAGAACGAGGGCTCGAAGCCCTCGGCGGGGAGCTGGCTGGCCAGGCGGGTGGCCAGCACCGGCGCGCCGGGGATCTCGCCGTGGTCGATCTTCAGCCAGGGCTCCACCGGCCCCCAGTGGCTGGCGCCCACGCCCACGCAGAATTGCGGGAAGTTCTCGAGGAAGAAGTTGGTGAAGTGCTCGTTGGAGCAGATCACCACCGCCTCGGCGCCCTGCTCCCTGACCCGCCGCGCGGCCTCCTCGACGCCGCCGAGGAAGTTGCGCCGCTGCTCGGGCGGAGCGGACTCGACCGACGCGGCCATCATCGGCGCGTGGGACGAGACGAAGGTTCCTACGAGCTGCGCCATCTCGGCCTCGCCTCCATCTTCGGCTTCAGGTCGCTGAGCATGCTGGCGTAGTCGGTTCGCTGGTAGCCCATGGCGCGGGCGAAGGCGTTGATCAGCACCGGGTGGACGCCGAGCTGGTACAGGCGCCGCACGTCCGCGCCGCTGGCGGCCGCGCGCTCATCCTCGGTCAGGTCGTAGCCCGTCGGGTCGGGCACGGCGCGGTCCCCGGCCGCCCCCGCCTGCACGCCGGGGGCCGCCCCGACCCTCCCGTTGAGGAAGTCGTACAGGAGCTTCTGGAGCTGGTACTGGCTCACCGGCCGCTCCTTCCGCACAGCTCCGGGTCTTTGACGACAAAACAACATAACGATTAGGTGATAAGCGTCAAGTGCGGGGGGCCCAGGCCCGCTCGGGCGGGCTGGGGGTCTGGCAGAATACGACTGTTCAATAGGCTTGATTCGCGGGGACGGCATGCTCGAGACCGATCTCGACGACTCGCGCGTGTCGCGCGCGGAGGCGCTGGCGCGCCGGCTGGAGGCGCGGATCCTCGACGGGGGCATGCGCGCGGGCGACCGCGTCGGCACCAAGGAGGACCTGCGGGAGCGCTTCGGGGTGGCCGTGGCCACGGTCAACGAGGCGATCCGGCTGCTCCAGGCCAGGGGCCTGGTGCAGGTCCGGCCGGGGCCGCGCGGCGGCGTGTTCGCCAGCGAGCCGTCGCCGTTCGTGCGTCTCGGCCACCAGGTGCTGGCGCTCAAGCACGAGGGCGTGCGCGCCGCCGACTGCCTCCAGGTCCGCGACGCCCTCGAGCCGGTGATCACCGTCGAGGCGGCCAGCTTCTGCTCGCCCGCCGACGCCGCCGACCTGCGCGGGCGGATGGAGCGCATGCAGGCCGCCGCCGGCGACCCGACGGCGTTCCTGCGCGCCAACTGGGACCTGCACCGCCGGATCGCCGACATCACCCCGAACCGGATACTGCGCAACCTCTACGTCAGCCTGCTCGACGCCACCGAGAGCGAGCTCGGCGCGGTCATCCCCGACAGCGAGTTCGCCGGCACCGTCGACGGGCTGCTCACCCTCCACCGCGAGGTGGTGGCCGCGATCGTCGCGGGCGACCACGAGCTGGCCCGGCGGGCCGCCGACCGCCACGTCCTCCTCACCAACGGCGCCCTCCGCACCTCCGCCTGAGCCCGCCGGACCACCCGCGCCACCGCGGCCACCCGCCCGCGCGGCCGCGCCACCACCACCAGCGCCGCCTCCACCCCGCCGCCGCTACCGCCGTGGCACCTACTCCCACGTTTGACTTATATAAGTGCAAGCTGAGATACTGCGTCCATGCATGCGTTCGATGTTCTGGGGGAGCCGGTCCGGCGCCGGATCCTGGAGCTGCTCGCCGGGGGCGAGCGGACCTCCGGCGCGATCACCGCGGTCATCCAGCGGGAGTTCGGCATCTCCCAGCCGGCGGTGTCGCAGCATCTCCGCGTGCTGCGGGACAGCGGCTTCGCGACCGTCCGGGCCGAGGGCACGCGCCGCCTGTACGCGGTCGACTCCGGACCGCTGCAGGAAGTCGACCTGTGGCTGGAGCGATTCCGCGGGTTCTGGAACCAGCGGCTGGACGCGCTGGCCACCGAGCTCGCCAGAGGCAAGCGCCAGCGCGGCGGGACGAACGATCCCGGCTCCCCGACCCGGAGCGCGCCGACCACCACGGAGAAGAAGGAGGAACAGCGCCCATGATCGACATCCTCAACGAGCTCGACGCCGTCCAGCGCGAGACGGGCCATCGACGGCTGGACACCGGCGAGGACCGCACGGTTGTGCTGCGGCGTCGCTACGACGCGCCGATCGAGGACGTCTGGGACGCGGTCACCAACCCCGACCGGATCAACCGCTGGTTCCTGCCCATCAGCGGCGACCTCCGCCTGGGCGGGACCTACCAGCTCGAAGGCAACGCCGGCGGCGAGATCCTCCGCTGCGAACCGCCCCGCCTGCTCAAGGTGACCTGGGTGTTCGGCGACCCCGCCCAGTTCGGCGTCGGCGAGGTCGAGCTGCGCCTGTCCCCCGCCGGCGACGGCGTGACCGAGTTCGAGCTCGAGCACGCCGGGCTCGGTGGCGACCACTGGGCCGAGTTCGGGCCCGGCGCCGTCGGGGTCGGCTGGGACCTGACGCTGCTCGGCCTGGGCCAGCACCTGCGCGGCGGGTCCATCGCCGACCCCGACGCGTGGACCAGGTCACCAGAGGCCAGGCAGTTCATGACCCGGAGCAGCACCGCCTGGGGCGAGGCGCTCAAGGCCACGGGCGCGGCCACCGCCGAGGTGGACAGAATGGTGGAGAACACCACCAGGGCCTACGCTCCGGACCCCGATGTCACGCGGAACCGCGACACCTGCGACTGACCGCTCGGCGCCCGCGCTCAGCCCGGCGCCCGCACCGGCGGCGGCTGCGGGGGCGCGTGGCGCAGGACTCGGCCGGCGGGCGCGCCGGTGTCCTCGCCGTCGTCGATCACCATCTGGCCGTTGACCACCACGTGGTGCACGCCGTCGCAGAAGGCGTGCGGCCGCTCGTAGGTGGCGCGGTCGATCACCCGCTCGGGGTCGAACACGACCAGGTCGGCGGCCATGCCGGTGGCGATGGTCCCGCGGTCGGCCAGGCCGAGCCGCCGCGCCGGCAGGCTGGTCATCTTGCGGACGGCGGCCTCCAGGGACAGCACGCCCCCGCTCCCGGCGTAGCGGCCGAGCACCCGCACGAACGTGCCGTAGCTGCGGGGGTGCGGCACCCCGCCGAGAGCCGGGTCCACCGTCCAGCCATCGCTGGCGACCGCCACCAGCGGGTGCGCCAGCACCGTGCGCACGTCCCCCTCGTCCATGCCGTGCCACACGATCGGGACGCCCGCCGGCGCGCCGTCAAGCAGCCGCAGCACCAGCTCGCTCACGCTCGTGCCCTCGTCGCGGGCGGAGGAGGCCAGGCTCCTGCCGCGGTGGCGCTCCAGCGGCCCGCCGGGGACGTCGGCCAGCACCACGCTGGCCGGATCGAGGTCGCGCTCCCCCGGCAGCGGCTCGCCGCGCTCGCGGCGGGCGAGGTCGCCACCCAGGCGCCGGCGCGTGGCCGGGTCGGCCAGCCGCTCGCGCACGGCCGGCACGCCGCCGGCGGTCGCCCAGCCGGGCAGCACGGCCAGCAGCGTGGTGGAGGCGGCGGTGTAGGGGTACTGGTCGGCGAGCACGTCGTGGCTGGCGTGGGCGCGCTCCAGCAGGGCCAGCGAGTCGCGGACCCTCCCCCAGTTGGCGCGGCCCATCGCCTTGTGGTGGCTGAGCTGCACCGCCGCCCCGGAGCGCCGGCCGATCTCGACGGCCTCGCCCACGGCGTCCAGCAGCCCGGCGGCCTCGTCGCGGATGTGGCTGGCGTAGAAGCCGCCGGCGGCGGCCGCCACCCGGGCCAGCTCGGCCAGCTCCGCGGTCCGCGCGAAGCTGCCCGGCGCATAGATCAGCCCGCTCGACAGCCCGAACGCGCCCTGCCGCATGGCCACGGCCACCAGCTCGCGCATCGCCTCCAGCTCGGCGGCGGTGGGTGCGCGGTCGTCGAAGCCCATGACGGCGACGCGCACACTGCCATGGCCGACCAGCAGGGCGAGGTTGCAGGCCAGCGGCAGCTCGGCCAGCCGGCGGGCGTAGCCGTCCAGGTCGCTCCAGTCCCAGTCCAGCCCGGCGTCCAGGAATTCGCTGGCCGCGCGCAGCAGCCCCGCGGTCGGCGGGGCGATCGGGAACGGCGAGAAGCCGCAGTTGCCGAGCACCTGGGTGGTCACGCCCTGCCTGGTCATGGCCGGCGCGCGTGGGAAGCGCGGCAGGGTGAAGTCGGAATGGGTGTGCAGGTCGATGAAGCCCGGGGCCACCACCGCGCCGTCCGCGGCCACGACCCGCCGCGCCGCCGGGCTCCCCAGGCGGCCGACCTCGCGGATCACCCCCTGCTCGACCGCCACGTCGCCGCTCACCGCCGCGGCGCCGGTCCCGTCGACGATCCGGGCGCCACGGATCAGCAGATCGTGCATGCCAGCCCTCCGTTCCTCGCCAAGGGCATCAGTGTCGACCTTGCGGCGGCGCGGGTGCTTGACAACTTCGATTAGGCGGACCTAACTATCGCCTTCATGACCACGCTGCCGGTCGCCGCCGGCCCGTTCCCCGTCCGCGCGGGGCGGCCGCGGGACGACGACTGGATCCCCGCGGACAACCTGCTGGAGCCGGGCTCGCCGCTGCTGGAGGAGCGGCTGCTCGCGTTCGGCAAGCGGCTCGGCACCACGCGTGCGGCCGTGGCGCTCTCGCTGCTCCTGGAGGCCTACACGGGCCTGCTCGCCTCGGTGGCGTTCGGCTCGCTGCTCGGCGCCGGCCGCGCCCCGGAGCTGGCGGTGGGCAACGTCTCGGTGCGCCTGGAAAGCGGCGGGGTGCCGGATGCGCTGGCCGTCCACGACCCGACACCCCGCGCCGGCGACCGGCTCGACCGGCTGGAGGGGGTCGCCGCCAGCCTGCTCGACAGGCACCTCGGCGTGCTGGTGGCACGGCTGGGGGCCGTGCGCGCCGGCCGCGGCCGCCGAGCCCTGTGGGGACTGGTCGCCGGTGGCTGCGCCGCCGCGGTCGTGGACGCCGTCGAGCGCGCCGGCGGCCCGCCCCAGCAGGCGCGCGCGCTCACCGAGGCGCTGTTCGCCCTGCCCGGCTCTCCCCTGCCCGGCCCGCCTCGCCTGCTCGAGGTGGCCCCGGGCCGCCGTGCCACCGCCGGCCGGCTGGTGCGCAAGCGGCTGAGCTGCTGCCTCTCGTACGCGCTGCCGGGCTGCGACTACTGCGCCACCTGCCCGGTGTGGAGCGACCAGCGCGCGGCCGAGCTGGCGGCGGCACGGCTGGCCGCGCTCCCAACCCACGGCTGATCCTTTCGAGCGGTTCGCGGCTTGACAGGCCCATCCGGAGCCGGCCAGAATCCCACTCTCTTTAGGGTTCCCTAAATCACCGCTCCAGAAAGGCCGTGCATGACCGCTGTGGTCTCCGCCTCGCCTGACCGCCGGCTGTTCGCGTTCGAGCACGCCGGGGTCGTGCCGGACGTGCTGGTGCTGTCCAAGGCGCTGGGCGGCGGCCTGCCGCTGGCGGTGGTGGTCTACCGGGGCGAGCTGGACCGCTGGGCGCCCGGCGCGCACGCCGGCACCTTGGGCGCGGCCTGATGCTCGGCGTCGAGCTGGTCGTCCGCTTCCTGCCGCCGCTGATCGTGACCGCCGAGCAGGTCGACGCCATCGCCGACCGGTTCGCCGACGCGGTCGAGGCGGCCGGCCGCCAGGTCGCCCGGTGACCGCCCGGTCGGCGAAGGAGGAAGGGCGGAAGTCGGAGCGGCGCCCGCCGGGCGGCTCCGCCGTGCGGCGCGCACCGGGACCGTGGGCCGGCCCGGCGCCCGAGGAGCTGCTGGGGGACGGCACGGCCGAGGGGCGCGCGGCGCGGCGGTCGGTGCTGGAGGCAGCGGTGGCGTGCCTGGACCGGGTGGCGACCGGACGGCACGGGCCCTACTCGGGAGCCTCGCCTCGGGACCTGGAGGAGCTGGTGGCCGGGGTGGACCCGCTGCCGCTGGAGGGGCTCGGCGCGCGGGCGGCGCTGGATGGGCTCGCCGCGCTGGCGCTGCGCCACGCGGTCGACCCCGCGAACCCGGCGGCGGCGGCGCACCTGCACTGCGCGCCGCTGCACGTCGCGCTCGCCGGCGAGCTGCTGGCCGCCGCGGCCAACCAGTCGCTGGACTCCTGGGACCAGGCGCCGATCGCCACCCACCTGGAGCGGCGGCTGGTGCGGGCGGTCGCCGCCCTGGCCGGCTACGACCCCGCCGTGGCGGACGGCGTGCTCACCAGCGGCGGCACCCAGTCGAACCTCCAGGGACTGCTGCTGGCCAGGGAGCGCGCCGGTCGCCGGCTCGGGCGCGACCTGGCGGCCGAGGGGCTCGGCCTCGGCGCCGGCCGCTGGCGCATCCTCTGCTCCCGGGCCGCCCACTTCAGCGTGCAACGCTCGGCCGCGCTGCTCGGGCTCGGCCACCGGGCGGTCGTGCCGGTCGCGGTCGACGCCGACGGGCGCATGCGGCCCGAGGCGCTGGACCGGGCGCTCGACGGCCTGGCGGCGGACGGGCTCATGCCGATCGCGCTGGTGGCCAGCGCCGGCACCACTGACTTCGGCGCCATCGACCCGCTGCCCGAGCTGGTGGAGCGGGCGCGCCAGCATGGCCTCTGGCTGCACGTGGACGCCGCCGTGGGCGGGGCGCTGCTGTTCAGCCGGCGCCACGCCGGGCGGCTCGACGGCCTGGCCGCGGCCGACTCGATCGCCATCGACTTCCACAAGCTGCTGTGGCAGCCGCTGGCCTGCGGGCTGTTCCTGGTGCGCGACCGGGCGGAGCTGGAGCCGCTGGAGGTCGAGGTCGCCTACCTCAACGCCGACGACCCGGAGCCGCCGCGCGGCTGGCGCATGCCGCACCTGGTGTCGAGGTCGCTGGCCACCAGCCGCCGCTTCGACGCCCTCAAGGTGCTGCTGAGCTTCCAGGCGCTCGGCCGGCGGGTGGTCGGCGAGCTGCTGGACCGCTGCCTCGACCTGGCCGGCCTCGCCGCCGAGCTGATCGAGGCCACTCCGGCCCTGGCGCTGGCGCACCGGCCGCGCCTCAACATGGTGGTCTTCCGCTACGTACCGGCGCAGGACCAGGCCGGGCGCTCCGACCGGCTCAACGCCGCCATCCGCACCCTGCTCCTGTCCGAGGGCGCCGCCGTGGTCGGCCGCACCCTCCACGACGGCCGCGTGCACCTGAAGCTCACCCTGCTCAATCCGCTCGCCACCGGCGACGACCTGGCCAGCCTGGTCGCGCTCGTCGCCCGGACCGGCGCCGACCTCGACGAGGACCACCAGTGACCACCACCGCCGAGGCGGCCGGCACGGTCGCCGCCGCCCCCTCCCCGCCGGCGAACGAGCCGCTCGCCCGCGCCGGCGACGCCGCCGTCACCACCCTGCTCAACTGCTTCCTGCGCGAGACCGGCGCCGACGTCGGCGGCGACGGGCGGCTGCGGCTCCGCCGCCTCGGGCTGGAGCTGCTCGCCCCGCTCGCCCACCGCTCCGCCACCGGCCACCACACCTGGCGCCTGCCGGTGCGGCTGGTGGCCGCCGCGGAGCCGGTTGCGCTCGACCACGTGGTGCTGGCCGCCCTGCTCGCCAAGGAGCTGGCCAGCGGCAGCTCCGGCGACCACGGCCCGCGGCTCGGCGAGCTGCTCACGGAGATCGTCGCCAGCGCCGCCAACGTGGCCACCTTCCTGGCGGAGGCCAGGCCGCCCGCGCCCGCGCCGGCGGCGCCCGTGGCCGGACTGGAGGCGGCCGGGGCACCCGGGCCCGAGGCAGCCGGCCCGCCCGCGCCGAACACGCCGTTCATCGTGGCGGAGCAGTCGCTGGCGTTCGGGCATCCGCTGCACCCGACGGCCAAGAGCCGCGTCGGGATGGACCCCGGGGAGCTGCGCGCGTGGTCTCCGGAGCTGGGGGCGGCCTTTCCGCTGCACTGGTTCCGGGCGGACCGGTCGATCGTGGCGGAGGACTCGGCGCTGGAGGGCGCGACCGCCACCGGGCTGCTGGCGCGCCTGCTCGGCGAGCCGGATGACCATGGCACGGCGCTGCTGCCCACCCACCCGGGGCAGGCGCGCCGGCTGCTGGAGCGGCCGCGGGTCCGGGCGCTGCTGGAGGCCGGCCTGCTGGACGACCTCGGGCCGATCGGCGCGCCCTGGCAGCCGACCTCCTCGGTGCGCACGGTGTACCGGGCGGGCGCGCCGTTCATGCTCAAGCTCTCGCTCGGCGTGCGCATCACCAACTCGGTGCGCGCCAACCTCGCCAAGGAGCTGGCGCGCGGAGTCGAGGTCAAGCGGCTGCTGGATGCCGGCCTGGCTGCCGAGCTGGCAGCGCGCTTCCCCCGCTTCGCGATCGTGCCGGACCCCGCCTGGGCCACCCTGCGCGACGGCGGCGGGCGAGAATCCGGCTTCGAGGTGGTGCTGCGCGCCAATCCCTACCCGGCCTCCGCGCCGCCGGACGCGACCGTGGTGGCCGCACTCTGCGCGACGCCGGCGGGCGGCGGCCCCTCGCGGCTCGCGCGCATCGTCCACAGCCTGGCCAGCGGGACCGGCCAGCCCGTGGACGCGACCGCGCGCCGCTGGTTCCGCCGCCACCTGGAGCTGGTCGCCGACCCGCTGCTGTGGCTGGACGGCGCCCGCGGCATCGCGCTGGAGGCCCACCAGCAGAACGTGGTGGTCGAGCTGGAGGGTGGCTGGCCGGCCGGCTGCCGCTACCGCGACAACCAGGGCTACTACTTCAAGGCGTCGCGGGCCGAGCGGCTGCGCGCGCTGCTGCCGGACCTCAACCGCTCCAGCGACACGATCTGCGACGACGCGGTCGCCAACGAGCGCTTCGGCTACTACCTCGGGATCAACCACCTGCTCGGGATGGTCGGAGCGCTCGGCGCGGCGGGGCTGGCGGACGAGCGCGACCTGCTCGCCGACCTCGCCGAGCACCTGCGCTCGAGCACCTCCGGCTCGCCGCTGGCGCGCACCCTCGCGGACGCTTCGACGCTGCGCTGCAAGGCGAACCTCCGCACCCGCCTGGCCGGCCTCGACGAGCTGGCCGGTCCGCTGGAGACCCAGTCGGTCTACGTCGACCTCCCCAACCCCGTGGCCGCGGCGGCAGGGCGGCACCGGTGAGCCGCGCGGGCCGGGCGGGGCCGGGCAGCGGCGTGACCTTCGAGGCGCGGCTGCCGGCCCCTTGGGGCGCGGCGAGCTTCCGGCCGCTGCAGGTGCGGGCCGACCTCGATCTGGTCCACGGGTGGATGCGCGCGCCGCACGTGGCGCCGTGGTGGGAGCTGGACGTGCCACGCGCGGAGCTGGCGGCCTACCTGGAGCGGGCGGAGGGACCCGCTCGCCGCCTGGTACCAGGCCGACCCGCACGACCAGGGCGTGCACCTGCTGATCGGCCCGCGGTCGCTGACCGGGCGGGGACTCGGCACGGCGCTGCTCGGCGCCGTGGCGGCCTGGCAGCTCGGCCGGGAGCCGGCCACGCGCCGGGTCGTGGCCGAGCCGGACGTGCGCAACATCGCCTCGCTGCGCGCGTTCGAGCGCTGCGGCTTCCGGCGCGTGGCCGAGCTGGACCTGCCGTCCAAGCACGCCGCCCTGATGGTCCGCGAGCGTGCGGCGGTGGCGCCATGAGCCGCCCTGGCCGGCCGGTCCACGACCTGGTCGGCGTCGGCGTCGGACCGTTCAACCTGGCCCTGGCCGCGCTGCTGGAGCCCGTGGCGGGGCTCGACGCGGCCTTCTTCGAGCAGGCGCCGGAGTTCTCCTGGCACCCGGGGCTGCTGCTGGAGGGCTCGACCACGCAGGTGCCGTTCCTGGCGGACCTGGTGACCATGGCCGACCCCACCTCGCGGCACAGCTTCCTGGCCTACCTCGCCGCCCACGAGCGGCTCTACCGCTTCTATTTCCGCGAGCGCTTCCACGTGCCCCGGCGCGAGTACGACCACTACTGCCGCTGGGTCGCCGGCCGCCTGCCGGCGTGCCGCTTCGGCCACAGGGTCGAGGGGGTCCGCTGGCTGGACGGCCCCGGCCTGTTCGAGCTGGAGGTGGCCGCGGTCGCCGGCGGCCGCGTCCAGCGGGTCCGCGGCCGGCACCTGGTGCTCGGCGTCGGCGGCGCGCCACACGTGCCCGCCGCGCTGGCGCCGGCGCTCGGCAAGGACGTCGTCCACGCCGGCGGCTTCCTCGACCACCTGGAGCACCTGCGGCGCGGCGACGCCATCGTGGTGGTCGGTTCCGGGCAGAGCGGCGCCGAGGTCTTCCTGGAGCTGCTGCGCTGCCAGCCGCTGGGCGGCTACCGGCTCGACTGGCTGACCCGCTCGGCCGGGTTCTTCCCGATGGAGTACTCGAAGCTGGGCCTGGAGCACTTCACGCCCGACTACACCAGCTACTTCCGCGCGCTGCCGCAGGCCACGCGCGACCGCCTGGTCCCGACCCAGGACCTGCTCTACAAGGGCATCGATGCCGAGACCGTCGCCTCTGTCTACGACCTGCTCTACGAGCGCAGCGTCGGCGGCCAGGCCCCGCCGGTGCGGCTGCTGGCACATACGGAGGTGCGCGCGATCGAGCCGGACGGCGACCGCTGGCGGCTGCGCTGCCACCAGTGGGAGCAGGGCGCGGCCTTCAGCCTGGCCGCCGACCGCGTGGTGCTGGCCACCGGCTACCGCTCGGACCCGCCCGCCTGCATCGGGGAGCTGCGCGGGCGCATCCGCTGGGACCCGGCCGGCCGCTACCGGGTCGGCCCCGACTACCGCGTCGAGACCGACAAGGGCGTGACCGGCTCGCTGTTCGTCCAGAACGCCGAGCTGCACACCCACGGGGTCGGCGCGCCCGACCTCGGGCTCGGCGCCCAGCGCGCCGCCACCATCGTCAACGCGCTGGCCGGCCGCCAGGTCTACCGGCTGCCGGCCCGCAGCGCCTTCACCGACTTCGCCGCCCCAACCGACCAGGGAGCCTTCCAGTGACCACCGCCGACACCCTCCAGACCAGCGCCATCGCCGAGCGGGTGCTGACCGCCGACCGCTGGCGGGCGGCCGGACGCCGGCTGGTCGCCAAGCTCCTCTCGGAGCTGCTCTACGAGGAGCTGCTCCAGGCCGTACCGGAGGCCGGCGCGCCCTCCCGGTACCGGCTGGAGGTGGGCGGCGGGGTCGTCTGGCGCTTCAGCGCCCGCCGGCGGCTGTTCGACGGCCTGCGGGTCGAGCAGGGTTCGCTCCAGCGCCTGGCCGCGGGCGGCCAGGCCGAGGCGGACGACCCGATCCGGCTGCTGCTCGATCTTCGCGAGCGGGCGGGGATCGAGGTGGCCACCGCGGCGCACCTGGTCCGGGAGCTGTCCAGCACGCTGCTGGCGGACGCCCACGCGCTGGACGAGCACCGGCGCAGCGCCGCCGACCTGGTCGATCTCGACTACGCCGAGATCGAGGGCGAGCTGGACGGGCACCCGTGGATCGCGCCCAACAAGGGACGGGTCGGCTTCGGCTACCACGACTTCCTGGCGTACGCGCCGGAGCGGGCCAGGCCCGTCCGGCCGCTGTGGCTGGCCGCCCGCCGGCCGTGGTCGAGCTACCAGGCCGTGGACGGGCTGGAGCACGACCGCCTGATGGAGGCCGAGCTGGACCGCCCCACCCGCGACGCCTTCGCCGCCGAGCTCGGCGCCCGCACGGACCAGCCCGCCGCCTTCGCCTGGCTGCCGGTGCACCCCTGGCAGTGGGCCAACGCGGTGCTGCCGCTGTTCGCCCCGGAGCTGGCCGCCGGCGACCTGGTGGTGCTCGGCGAGGCCGGCGACGACTACCTGCCCCAGCAGTCCATCCGCACGCTGTCGAACCGCACCGCGCCGCTGCGCCACCACCTGAAGCTGCCGCTGTCGGTGCTGAACACGCTGGTGTGGCGCGGCCTGCCGACGGATCGGGCGCTGGCCGCCCCGCGGGTCACCGAGTACCTGCGCGGCCTGCGCGCCGGCGACCCGTTCCTGCGCGACCAGTGCCGGCTGGTGCTGCTCGGCGAGGTCGCCAGCGTGGCCATCCCCCACCGCGCCTACGAGTCCCTGCCGGGCGCCCCCTACCAGTTCCGCGAGCTGCTCGGCTGCGTCTGGCGGGAGCCGCTGGCGCGCTTCCTCGAGCCTGGCGAGCGCGCGATGGCCCTGGCCGCCCTGCTGCACACCGACCCGCACGGCACCCCGGTGGTCGCCGCCATGGTCGAGCGCTCCGGTCTGGACGCCGAGGCGTGGCTGGCGCGCTTCCTTGGGGTGGTGCTGCCGCCGCTGCTCCACTGCCTGTACCGCTACGGCACGGTCTTCTCGCCCCACGGCGAGAACGCCATGCTGGTGCACCGCGACGGCCTGCCGGCGCGCCTGGCGCTCAAGGACTTCGTGGACGACGTGAACCTCTCGGACCAGCCGCTGCCCGAGCTGGAGCGCGTGCCGGCCGACGTGCGCCGGGTGCTGCTCAGCGAGCCGCCGGAGTGGCTCTGCCAGTTCCTCCAGGCCGGCTTGTTCATCGGCCACTTCCGTTACCTCGCCGACCTGCTGGAGGTCTGCGCCGGCCTGCCCGAGCGGCGCTTCTGGTCGCTGGTCCGCGCCGAGGTGCTGGCCTACCAGGCCCGCTTCCCCGAGCTGGCCGAGCGCTTCGAGCTGTTCGACCTGCTGCGGCCGCGCTTGGCCAAAATCTGCCTGAACCGCAACCGCCTGCTGCTCGACGGCTACGGCGACCGCCCCGAGCGACCCCACGCCGCCACCTTCGGGACCGTGCGCAACGCCCTCGACGAGGTCGCCGAGCCCGCCGCCGCGCCGGCATGACCCGCCGATGCGCTTGCACCCGTGGCCGCCGTGCCGCACCATGACCGGGTCATGAGCACGAGCTTGAGAACCCCGGTCACGGATCCGCGGTGCGCGCCGTCGCCGCCCGCGGTCAGCGCAGGTCGTCCAGGCGCGGCACCGATCCATGACCGGCGTTCCAGCGCGCGATTTACGGGGGACCGGGGACCGGTCCTCCTCGCGCGCCCGCGTGCCTGACGCACGGCACGCAGCTCGGCAGGAGCCGCCCCGGGTCACCGCCCAGGGGCGGCTCGTTTGGTTTCCGGGCCCGATCCGGCCGGCGGGGGCGCCTGGGGACCCACCGGCACCACCACCAGCCAACCGAGGAGGACGACGCAGATGGCAAGGCCGACGAATGCGGCGGCTCGAGGCGAGCCGACCGGGACCGCGGGCGCGCCCGCGCCGGACCCGGTCGTTGCCGGTGGCGTGGCGATCGGCTCGGGGACCTTCACCCTGATCGCCCGCTCCCCCGTCGCGCCGGACGCCGAGCGCCTGCTGGAGGCCGCCCGGCTCGCGCGCGAGGCTCGCGCCGGCCTGCTGGACGTCGGCCGCGCCTGGGAGGCGCTCGGCGCCGAGGCGGTCGAGGCCTGCCGGCGCGCCAGCGGGCTGGGCGCCGTCTGCGCGGTCGGGGCGCCCGGCGACGTCGCCGCCGCCGCGCCGGTGGCCGCCATGCTGCGCGTCCCCGCCGGCGCGCTGGAGGGCAGCCTGCTGCCCCGCGCGCTCGGGGTGGCCGGCCTGCCGGTGCTGCTGGAGCGCGACGCCGGCACCGGCATCCAGGCCTGGCTTCGCGCCGCCGAGCGCATCGAGCAGGAGGGCAACCCCGAGGTGGTGCTGTGCGACCCCGGCGACGACCTGGCCGCGATGCCGTCGCTGCGCGCCGCCGGCGCGCGGCCGCTGGTGGTCGACGCGAGCCCGTCCCGCGGGAGCGACCGCGACGCCGGCGCGCTGGCGCGCGCGGCCGCGGCGGTGGGCGCCGACGGCGTGGCCATCCCGGTCGACGGCGCGCTGGACGGCCTCTCCAGCGAGCTGGACGCGGTGGCGGCGGCCGTGGGGCGCCGCATGGCCGGGCGCCGCATCCGCTACGTCGGCGGCCACGGTGCCGGCCGGCAGGCCGGCGACCCGACCTCGCGATGGCATCGCCAATGAGCGCCCAGGGCCCGTCTGGCGTCGAGGAGCTGCGGGCGGGCGTCGACCAGGTGGACCGGGAGCTCCAGCGGCTGGTCGCGCGGCGCCGCGACCTGTCCAACCGGATCCAGGCGCTCCGGCTGGGGCGCGGCGGCGGGCGCTACGACGCGACCCGCGAGGAGCAGGTGGTCGCCTCCTACGTGGCGGCGCTCGGGCCCGACGGCGCCGAGCTCGCCGCCGCGGTGCTGCGCGTGTGCCGTGGTCCGGCCGGGCCCGGCCGGACCGGTGCTACCCTTCCGGATTGACCTGCATGCGCGGGGGAGCCTGGGCACCGACCCGGGCTGAGAGGCCGCAAGGCGACCCCATGAACCTGATCGGGTTAGGACCCGCGAAGGGAGGCGCTCTCCAAGTGCGCACAGCATCGACCGTCCCAGCCTTGTCCCCGAACTGAGCGTCCGCACGCGATGAGCGCGCGGAAGGGCCGCCTGGCGCCCCGATCCACCGGGGCACCCCCTTGGGGTTCCCCGGACCCCTCCGGATCAGCCCCCAGCGGCGACGCCACCGGGGCGGCCGTGGAGCTGCGCGGCGTGCGGCAGGCCTTCGGGGAGCTGGTGGCGCTGGACGGCGTGGACCTCCAGGTGCCGCCGCACGGGCGGCTGGCGGTGGTCGGGCCCAGCGGCGGCGGCAAGTCGACCCTGCTCGGGCTGGTCGCCGGCCTGCTGGAGCCGACCGCGGGCGGCGTGCTGGTCGGCGGCGAGCCCGGCTGGAGGCAGCGCCTGCGGCGCTGCGCGCTGATGCCGCAGAAGGACCTGCTGCTGCCGTGGCGCAGCGCCCTGGACAACGCCTGCCTGGCGCTGGAGAACCAGGGCCTGTCCCGGGCCGAGGCCCGCCGGCGCGCGCGGCCGCTGTTCCAGCGGTTCGGTCTCGGCGAGTTCGAGCGGTCCCTGCCGGGCCAGCTGTCCGGCGGCATGCGCCAGCGGGTCGCCTTCCTGCGCACGCTGCTGGCGGGCAAGCAGGTGCTGCTGCTGGACGAGCCGTTCGGGGCGCTCGACTCGATCACCCGCGGCCGCATGCAGGAGTGGCTCGCCGAGGCGCTGGCCGCGCAGCCCTCCACGGTCATGCTGGTCACCCACGACGTCGAGGAGGCGCTGCTGCTCGGCGACGTGGTGGCGGTGCTGTCGGCGCGCCCCGGCCGGGTCGTCCACCGGCTCCAGGTCGGCTTCGACCGCGGCGGCCGTCGCCGCGAGGTGGTCGCCAGCCAGGCGTTCGTGGCGGCGCGCCAGACGATCCTGGAGGCGCTGGAATGAGGCGCTACGGGCCGGCGCTGGCGCTGGTGGCCGCCGGGATCGCCGTGTGGGAGGCCGCCATCCGCCTGCTGCGCGTGCCGGACTACCTGCTGCCGGCGCCCTCGGCGGTCGCCGCCGACTTCGGGAGCGACGGGCGGCTGCTGCTCGACAACTCGCTGGTGACCCTGCGGGAGATGGCGCTCGGCCTGCTGCTGGCGGTGGCCGCCGGCCTGGGCCTGGCGGTGGTGCTGCACCTGTCGGGCACGCTGCGGCGCGCGCTCTACCCGATCCTGATCGGCTCGCAGACGATCCCGATCGTGGTGCTCGCGCCGATCCTGGTGATCCTGCTCGGCTTCGACCTGGCGCCCAAGCTGGCGATCGTCGCGCTGATCTGCTTCTTCCCGATCGTCGTCAACACCGTCGACGGCCTGGCCTCGGTGGACGAGGACCTGGTGCGGATGATGCGCACGCTGGACGGGTCCCGGTGGGCGATCTTCAAGCGCGTCGAGCTGCCCTGGGCGCTGCCGACGGCGTTCTCCGGCATGCGCGTGGCGGCCACCTACGCGGCCATCGGCGCGGTCTTCGGCGAGTGGGCCGGCTCCAGCGCCGGCCTCGGCTACCTGATGCTCCAGGCGACCCCCAACCTCAACACCCCGCGGATCTTCGCGGCGATCGTGATCCTGACGGCGCTGTCGCTGGGGCTGTTCCTGTCGATCCGAGGGCTCGAGCGCCTGCTCGTCCCGTGGGCGCGCCCGGCCGGTCGGGGCGCGCCCGTCCAGCAACCCTAGGAGGCTCGACCAGCACATGGGCACACGCGCACGACGAACCCGCCGGCTGCTGCTGATCCCGGCCGCGCTGGCGCTGCTGGCCGCCGGCTGCGGGGCCACCGGCGGCGGCTCGGGGCAGGCCAGCCAGTCCAGGCCGGCCCGCGTCAACCTGTCGCTGGACTGGACGCCCAACCCCGACCACGTGGGCCTGTACTACGCGCAGCAGCACGGCTTCTTCCAGCGGGCACGGCTCCAGGTGACCATGCGCGCGCCGTCCGACCCCAGCGCGCCGATCAAGCTGGTCGGGCTGAACCAGGTCGACCTGGCCATCAGCTACCAGCCGGACCTGTTCCTGGCCAGCCCCAAGGAGCTCCCGGTCAAGGCGGTGGCCGCGCTGGTCCCGGTGCCGCTGAACTCGCTGATCGCGCTCGGCGGCTCCGGCATCACCAGCCCCGGCGCCCTGGGCGGCCGCAAGCTCGGCATCACCGGCATCCCCACCGACGAGGCCACCCTGGCCACCCTGCTGCGCACCGGCGGGCTGGCGCGCGACCAGGTGCGCACCGTCAACGTCGGCTTCAACCTGGTCACCTCGCTGCTGTCGCGCAAGGTCGACGCGATCCTCGGCGGCTACCGCAACGTCGAGGCCATCCAGATCGAGCAGGAGACCGGCAGAAGGCCGGTGGTGCTGCCGGTCGACCGCCTGGGGGTGCCGAGCTACGACGAGCTGGTGGTAGTGGCCAACTCCAAGCGACTGGCCGGCGACCCGGCCTACGTCGCCACCGTGCGGCGCTTCCTCGACGCCCTGCGCCAGGCAACCCAGGCCGCCATGGCCGATCGCGACGGGGCGGTCGCCACCATGGCGCAGGCCACCAGCTACAAGGCACCGTTCCTGCGCGCCAGCGTGCCCGCCACGCTCGACCTGCTGCGCCCGCCCGACGGCGCTCCGATCGGCTGCATGGACGCGGCCGCCTGGCGCTCCTACGGCGACTGGATGCACCGCACCGGCCTGCTTCCCCGCACGGTCGACGGCGCCTCCCTGATGACCACCGCCTACCTGCCCGGCGCCTGCTGAGCCGCCCGGCCGCCCGCGGCATGGTCAGTACCTGCGGCCGCGGACGCGGTGGATGTCGAAGCTGGCGGTGCTGGCCACCGCCATGACAGCCATCACCCCGGCCTGCACGGGATCGGTGACCACCAGGTCCGCGTGGTCGGGCACCGAGCCGGCCATGTTCAGCGAGACGACCATGATCCCGTGCCCACGCAGCTCGTCGACGGCGTCGGTCACCTCGCCGCCCATCAGCGATCCCGCCAGCACCAGGGCCACCGCGCGCGGCAGCCGGGCCACCGCGCGCACGGCGTTGGCCAGGTTCTCCTCGCCGACGATCGGGATGGTGTCGATGCTGATCTTCTCGCCGCGGATGTTGTGGCGGTCGGCCTCGCCGATGGCGCCGAGCGCGACCTGGCCGACCTGCGCGCCGGCGCCCACCACGATGATCCGCTTGCCGTAGACCTGGAACATGCTCGGCAGCCGCCGGATCGTGGTGACCGCGTCGATGGCCAGGAACGACCGCTCCAGGCTGTCGGGATCCTCGATGGCGTCCAGCTCCCAGTAGACGACGCTGCGCGCGCCCCGCTCGACGATCTCGACCGAGACGATATAGCCGTCGTGGCGCTGGATCGCCGCGGTCATGTCGTGCAGGAGTCCGCGGCGGTCCGCGCCCTCCACCAGCACCGCCAACTGTGGGCGTCGCCGGAGCGGCGCCTCCGGCGAGTCCCCTCCATCCGTGGCCACGGCCGAGAGGCTACCAGCCTCCACCGCCCGCCCGGGGCCGTGTAGGGTGGCAGCCATGCCACTCCCTCAGGGCCTCGGCCGCTTCAACCGGTTGGTCACCAACCCGGTCACCCGGACCTTCGCCGGTCGCGTGCCCGGCTTCGCCATCGTGGTCCACCGTGGACGGACCAGCGGCCGCCGCTACCGCACGCCGGTGAACGCCTTCGCCCGCCCCGACGGCGGCTACACCCTGGCGCTCACCTACGGGCCGGACGCGCAGTGGGTCCGCAACGTGCTCGCGCAGGGCGGCTGCACGCTGGAGGCCACCGGTCGGCGGGTCGAGCTGGCCAACCCTCGGGTGGTCCACGACCCCTCCCGCCGCCCGGTGCCGCCGCCGGTGCGGGCCGTCCTGGCGCTGCTGCGGGTCGAGTACTTCCTGGAGCTGGACCGCGCGGCAGGCCGTCGGCCTCGCTAGGAAGCCGGCAGGGCCGGGGCCAGCGGCGCGCGGAATATCCTCGGGCGTTGGAACGCTGCTCAACCGGGCGCCGAACACGGCGCCCGGCTCCCGATGCCCGCCTGGAATGGACCCCGAGCACGACCGTGAAGACCCCACCCACGGAACTGGCCGCGCGCCTGCGCGAGCTGACCCTGGCCGACCAGCAGCGCCTGCGGCGGCGGCTGGACCGCGCCCGCAAGCTGCGCGGCGCCGAGGCCCGTCAGGCGGCGGTGGCCGAGATCGCCACCGAGGTCGACGCCGCCGAGCGGCGCGTCGCCCGGCGGCGTGCGGCCGTGCCCAAGGTCAGCTACCCGGCGGCACTGCCGATCGCGGGCAAGCGGGACGAGATCCTGGCGGCGGTGCGCGACCACCAGGTCGTGATCGTGGCCGGCGAGACCGGCTCCGGCAAGACCACCCAGCTCCCCAAGATGTGCCTGGAGCTGGGGCGCGGCGTGCGCGGCGCGATCGGGCACACGCAGCCGCGGCGGCTGGCCGCCCGCACCGTCGCCGAGCGCGTTGCCGAGGAGCTGGAGACGCCGCTCGGCGGCGCGGTCGGCTACAAGGTGCGCTTCAGCGACCACGCCAGCGACGACACCCTGGTCAAGGTGATGACCGACGGCATCCTGCTGGCCGAGCTGCTCGACGACCGGATGCTGCGGCGCTACGACACGCTGATCATCGACGAGGCCCATGAGCGCAGCCTCAACATCGACTTCATCCTCGGCTATCTCGCCCAGCTCCTGCCGCGGCGGCCGGACCTCAAGGTGATCATCACCTCGGCCACCATCGACCCGGAGCGGTTCTCGCGGCACTTCGGCGACGCGCCGGTGATCGAGGTCTCCGGCCGCACCTACCCGGTCGAGGTCCGCTACCGGCCGATCGCCGACGACGCCGACAGCGACCAGGTCCAGGCGATCAGCGACGCGGTGGACGAGCTGCGGGCGGCGGGGCGCGGCGACGTCCTGGTCTTCCTCAGCGGCGAGCGCGAGATCCGCGACACCGCCGACGCGCTGCGGCGGGCGGACCAGCGCGACACCGAGATCCTGCCGCTGTACGCGCGGCTGTCAGCGGCCGAGCAGCACCGGGTGTTCCAGCCCCACCCGGGCCGGCGGATCGTGCTGGCCACCAACGTCGCCGAGACCTCGCTGACGGTGCCGGGCATCAGGTACGTGATCGACCCGGGGACCGCGCGCATCTCCCGCTACAGCCACCGCACCAAGGTGCAGCGGCTGCCGATCGAGCCGATCTCGCGGGCCTCCGCCAACCAGCGCAAGGGCCGCTGCGGGCGGACCGCCGACGGCATCTGCATCCGGCTCTACTCGGAGGAGGACTTCGAGTCGCGGCCGGAGTTCACCGACCCCGAGATCCTGCGGACCAACCTGGCCTCGGTGATCCTGCAGATGGCCACGCTCGGGCTCGGCGACGTCGCCAGCTTCCCGTTCATCGACCCGCCCGACCACCGCAACGTCCGCGACGGGGTGCAGCTCCTCGAGGAGCTGGGCGCCTTCGACCCGTCCGTCAAGGACGCCGGCAAGCGCCTGACGCCGCTGGGCCGCAAGCTCGCGCAGCTCCCGGTCGACCCGCGCCTGGCGCGGATGGTGCTGGAGGCCGAGCGCTACGGCTGCGTCCGCGAGGTGATGGTGATCGCCGCCGCGCTGTCCATCCAGGACCCGCGCGAGCGGCCCAGCGACGCCCAGCAGGCCGCCGCCGAGAAGCACAGTCGATTCGTCGACAAGGACTCAGACTTCCTCAGCTATCTGAACCTTTGGCGATACCTGCGCAAGGCGCAGGAGGAGCTGTCGTCCAACCAGTTCCGCAAGCTGTGCAGGGCGGAGTTCCTGAACTACCTGCGCGTGCGCGAGTGGCAGGACGTCAACAGCCAGCTCCGGCAGGTCGCCAGGACCTTCGGGACCCGCTCCAGCAGCGCGCCCGACGACGCCGACAACATCCACCGGTCGCTGCTGGCGGGCCTGCTGTCGCACATCGGCCTGAAGGACCCCGAGCGGCAGGAGTACCAGGGCGCGCGCAACGCGCGGTTCGCGATCTCCCCCGGATCGGCGCTGTTCAAGAAGCCGCCGCGCTGGGTGATGGCCGCCGAGCTGGTGGAGACCTCGCGGCTCTGGGGCCGCGTGGCCGCCCGCATCGAGCCGGAGTGGGCCGAGTCGCTCGGCCAGCACCTGGTCAAGCGCACCTACAGCGAGCCGCACTGGGAGCAGCCTGCCGGCGCGGTGATGGCGCTGGAGAAGGTCACCCTCTACGGGCTGCCGATCGTCGCCTCGCGGCGGGTCAACTACGGCCGCATCGACCCACCGCTCTCGCGCGAGCTGTTCATCCGGCATGCGCTGGTGCAGGGGGAATGGGAGACCCATCACCAGTTCTTCCACGCCAACCGCAGGCTCCTGGAGGAGGTCTCCGACCTGGAGGCGCGGGCGCGGCGGCGCGACATCCTGGTCGACGACCAGGCGCTGTTCGACTTCTACGACCGGCGGCTCCCCGCCGAGATCGTCTCCACCCGCCACTTCGACGCCTGGTGGAAGCGGACCCGCGCCAGCCGGCCCGGGCTGCTCAGCTTCGAGAAGTCGATGCTGATCAAGCAGGGCGCAGGCGGCGTCAGCGAGCGGGACTACCCGGACGTCTGGCGGCAGGGCCGGCTGGAGCTGCCGCTGACCTACCAGTTCGAGCCGGGGTCCGACGCGGACGGCGTGACCGTCCACGTCCCGCTGGCCCTGCTCAACCAGGTGCGCGCCGAGGGCTTCGACTGGCAGGTGCCGGGCCTGCGGCAGGAGCTGGCGACCGAGCTGATCAGGTCGCTGCCCAAGCCGATCCGCCGCAACTTCGCGCCCGCCCCCGACCACGCCAGGGCGGCGCTGGAGCGGGTGACGCCGCTGGAGGGGCCGCTGGTGGAGGCGCTGGGACTCCAACTGCGGCGCCTGACCGGGGTCGAGGTGCCGGCGGACGCCTGGCGCCCGGACCTGGTGCCCGACCATCTCAGGGTCACCTTCAGGGTCAGTGACGGCCAGCGCGTGCTGGCCGAGGACAAGGACCTGGAGGGCCTCAAGCTGCGGTTGACGGGCAGGCTGCGGGCGGCGATCTCGGCGGCGGCCGGCGGCATCGAGCGCCGCGGGCTGCGCTCCTGGGACATCGGCACCTTGCCCCGGACCGTCGAGGTCGAGCGCGGCGGGGCGGTCGTGCAGGGCTACCCGGCCCTGGTGGACGAGGGCGACAGCGTTTCGGTGCGCACCCTGGAGACCGAGGCCGCCCAGCAGCGCGCGATGTGGCAGGGGACACGCCGGCTGCTGGTGCTGGGCTCGCCGTCGCCGACCAGGTTCGTGCTCGGGCGGCTCGGCAACCAGGCCAAGCTGACGCTGCGCGACTACCCGCACGGCACCGCCGTGGACCTGTTCGACGACTGCATCGCCTGCGCCGCCGACGCGCTCATGGCCGAGGCCGGCGGGCCGGCCTGGGACGCCGAGGGCTTCGCCAAGCTCCACGACAAGGTCCGCGGCGAGCTCGCCGACACCGTGCTGGAGGTCGTCACCAAGGTCGAGCGCATCCTGGAGGCCGCCCGCGGCGTGGAGCTGCGGCTCGGGGAGCGCCGCGCCAACCCGACCCTGGCGCCCGCGCTGGACGACGCCAGGGCGCAGCTCGACGGGCTGGTGTACCGCGGGTTCGTGACCGCGACCGGGTCGCGGCGGCTGGCCGACGTGCTGCGCTACGTGCGCGGGATCCAGCACCGGCTCGACAGGCTGGCTTCCCACCCGGCCAGGGACGCGGAGCTGCTGGCCAGCGTCGAGGACATCCAGGACGCCTACCAGCGGCGGCTCGACCGCCTCCCGCCCGGCCGGCCGCCCGGCGAGACGCTCCGCGAGATCCGCTGGATGATCGAGGAGCTGCGGATCAGCTACTTCGCCCAACCCCTCGGCACCCCCTACCCCGTCTCCGAGAAGCGCCTCCGCCACGCCCTCGCCCAGGCCTGACGGCCGCGTCCGGCCGCCCGGCGGCCGACGCAAACCTCCGCTGGCATGCGATGATATGGGCCACGATGCGCGAACTCTCCCCCGACGAGCTGCTCTCCACCACCCGCAGCGTCCGCAGGCGGCTGGACCTCGAACGGCCGGTCGAGCGCGAGGTGCTGGAGGAGTGCCTGCGCCTGGCCCAGCAGGCACCGACCTCCAGCTATGCGCAGAACTGGCATTTCGTGGTGGTCACCGACGCCGCCCAGCGAGCCGCGCTCGGCGAGCTGTGGCGCAGCGTGGCCGGCCCCTACCTGCAGCACCGCTCCGCCGCGGCCGCCGCCGACCAGCGGGTCGCCCGCATCGGCGACGCCGTGCGGCACCTGGCCGACCACATCCACGAGGTCCCCGTCCACGTCGTCCCCTGCGTCGAGGGCAGGACCGACGGCGCGCCGGCCGGCGTGCAGGCCTCCCGCTGGGGCTCGATCATGCCCGCGGCCTGGAGCTTCATGCTGGCCGCCCGCGCCCGCGGCCTGGGCACCGTGTGGACGACCTTCCACCTTCGGCACGAGCGCGAGGCCGCCGAGATCCTCGGGATCCCCTACGACAAGGTGATGCAGACCGCGCTCATCCCGGTCGCCTACACCATCGGCACCGAGTTCAAGCCCGCCGCCCGCAAGCCGCTGGACACCATGGTCCACTGGGACCGCTGGTAGCCCCTGGAGGTGCGCGGCCGGCTCCCTGGGTGATACTTGCCGGGTGGGGGCATCGAGCTGGGACCTGATCGTCGTGGGCGCCGGACCGGCCGGCGCGGCGGCCGCGCTGGAGGCCAGGCGCCTTGCGCCCGACGCGCGCGTGCTCCTGCTGGACCGGGAGCGGTTCCCGCGCGACAAGGCCTGCGGCGACGGCATCGGCCCGCACGCGGCCGCCGAGCTGGCGGAGCTTGGAGCCGGCTCGGTCCTGGACGGCTACCCGCCGATCCACCGGCTGCGGCTGCGCGCGCCAGGCGGGATCGAGGCCGCCGGCAGCAGCGCCCTGCCGAGCTGGGTGGTGCCCCGGCAGGTCCTGGACGCGCGCCTGGTCGAGCAGGCCGTCCGCGCCGGGGTGGTGCTGCGGCGCGAGCGGGTGCGCGGGCTGGAGCAGCGGGACGGCCTGGTGATCGTCGACGGCGAGCTGGCCGCGCCGGCGGTGATCGGGGCCGACGGCGCCAACTCGACGGTGCGGCGGCTGCTCGGCGCGCGCTCCAGCCCGGAGCACCGCACCGCGATCGCGCTGCGCGGCTACGCTCCCGCCCCGCCGGGGCCGCCGGAGCAGCTCATCGGCTGGGTGGCGGAGGGCTGGCCCGCCTACGTGTGGTCGTTCCCGACCGGCACGGGCCTGGTCAACGTCGGCTACGGGCTGCTGCGCAGCCGCCTGCGCGGCGGCGGCAGGGCGGAGTTGGAGCGGCGGCTGCGGACCCTGCTGCCGGGCGCGGACCCCGACCCCGCCAGCCTCCGCGCCCACCACCTGCCGTTCTCGCCCGGCCGGCCGCTGGCGGGCCGGGGACGGGTGCTGCTGTGCGGCGACGCGGCCAGCATGGTCAACCCGCTGTCCGGCGAGGGCATCTACTACGCGCTCGCCTCGGGGCGGCTGGCCGCTCGCGCGAGCTTGCTGGAGCCCGGGCGTCCCGGCACCGCCTACCGGTCGCTGCTGCGGGCGGCCCTCGGCCGCCACTTCCGCCACGCCGCCGTGCTCGGGCGTGCCATCCGCTGGCAGCCGCTGGCCTGCGCGGCGCTGGCAGGGGCCGGCAGCTCGCCGGCGCGCTTCCAGCGCCTCGTCGAGCTGGGCCTCGGCCAGGCGCGGATCACCCCGGCGCTGCTGTCCAGCGTGCTGGCCGGACGGCGAGCGCAGCCGTGAGGCGACCGCTGCCGGGCTCGAACCGCCCAGCGGGCGCCGTGCGGCGCCGGGGACCTCAGACCGCCCAGCGGGCGCGCGAGGCGGTGGGGTCGGAGGCGGCCTCGTGGAGCCGCTCCATCGAGTCCAGCACGGCCGCGGAGACCCGCTCCAGGTCGGGGATGGTGCCGGCGTCGGCGGTGAGGCCGATGGTCACGCGGTCGCCCCAGGTCATCGCCGCCGCGGTGATGCCGACCTCGCTGGCCAGCGGCATCAGCGGGTAGGCGACCTGGACCCTGGCGCCGGCGATGTGCACCGGCTCGACGATGCCGCCCAGCGTGGTGATGATCAGGTTGAACCAGCGCCCGCGGTAGGCGAAGCGGGCGGCTCGCGCGTGCAGCGGCGCCGGCGCCCACGCCCCCACCACCTGCATCAGGAAGGTCGCTCCCAGCGGCTGGTGCGAGCGCTTCGCCCGCTTGGTGAGCGCGCGCACGGCGGCCAGGCGGTCGCTGGCCCGCATCGGCCCCACCGGCACGTCGACCGACAGCGCCGAGGTCCAGGTGCCGGGCGCGACGCCCTGGCCAGGCGGGCGGACCGCCACCGGGACCATCACCCGCAGGGTGTCGCCCGCCTCCTGGCGGCACTCCAGCAGGCTGTGCACCCCTTCGGCCACCAGGGTCAGGACGATGTCGTTGACGGTCCCGCCCAGCTTGCCGCGGATCCGCTTGACCTGGTCGAGCGGGACCTCGGTGAGCACGATCCGGCGCTTGGCCGTGATGGGACGGTTCAGGGGGCCCTTGGGGGCGGTGCCGGCTCGGGCGAGCTGCCAGATGCCGATGACGATCTCGCCGGCCCGCCGGAAGGACCTGGCCGGGTGGCGGATGGTGCGCTTGATCGCCCCGCCGAAGGCGCGCCACGGCGCGATGGTATGGGCCCACAGCGTCGCCCAGAACAGCCGGCCGCCGCAGGGGGCCGGCTGTGGGTCCCACTCGGTCTGGGGAGCGGCCGGGATGACGTCGGCGGAGGTGGCCAGCCGCAGCCGCCGCAGCACGCCGTTGCGCGCGCCGGCGGACAGGCCGAACAGGTGGTGGGCGACGTTCAGGGCACCGAGCCCGTCGGCGATGGCGTGGTGGAGCTTGAGCACCACCGCCTGGGAGCCGCCGTCGACGTCGAGCCCGTCGATCAGGTGCAGCTCCCACAGCGGCCGCGAGCGGTCCATCGGCGTGGCCATGAGCGCCTCGACGGTCTCGCACAGCTCCGCCCAGCCGCCCGGGCAGCCCAGCTCCAGCCGCCGGACGTGCCAGCCCAGGTCGAAGGCGTCGTCGTCCACCCAGGCGGCACGCGCCAGCCCGAGCGGGGCCACCGCCAGGCGCTGGCGCAGCCTGGGCAGGCCGCAGAGCCGCCCACCGAGCAGCTCGACCAGCTCCCTCCGGCGCAGCGGGCCCTGCGGCCGGCCGGAGGAGTCCAGGATGGCCAGCCCGCCCACGTGCTGCTGGACACAGGGCATCTCGGTGTAGAGGAAGAAGGCGTCCTGGGGGCGCAACAGCTCCACGTTCCAGCTCCCCAACTCGACAGCAGGGGCGGTCGCCATCATGACAGGCGCCCCGTTCGTGCACGAACCCGCCACGGGGCCGATGGCGACCCGCGCAGCTTACATCCGCTCGGGAACTTGGATGCCGAGCAGGTCCAGCCCCAGCGTCAGGGTCCTGGCCACCAGCGCGCACAGGGCCAGCCGGGAGCCGCGCGTCGGCTCGTCGGCCTGGAGCACCGGGCACGCCTCGTAGAAGTCGGTGAACGCGGTGGCCAGGTCGAACAGGTAGGTGCAGAGCCGGTGCGGCTCCATCGTGGCGGCGACCGCCTCGATCGCCTCACCAAGGCCGAGCAGCGCCAGCGCCAGGGCGCGCTCGGCCGGCTGGTCGAGCACGATCCGCCCGGACGATGCCTGCTGGTCGTCGATGCCCGCCCTGCGGAAGATCGAGCGGATCCTGGTGACCGCGTACTGGAGGTAGGGGCCGGTGTTGCCGTCGAAGGCCAGCATCCGGTCCCAGTCGAACACGTAGTCGCGCTCGCGCTGGAACGACAGGTCGAAGTACTTGAGCGCGCCCATGGCGACGGCGTGGGCAACGGTCGAGCGGGCCAGCGGGTCCAGCTCGCTGCGGTCCTCCACGATCTTGGCGGCCCGCTGGTCGGCCTCGTCGAGCAGGTCGATGAGCTTGATGGGGTCGCCGCTGCGGGTGCGCAGCATCTTGCCGTCGCCGCCGAGCACCGAGCCGAACTGCGCGTGCTCGGCGCGGTGGCCGTCCAGCCAGCCGGCCATGCGCCCGGCCGCGAACACCATCGAGAAGTGCAGCGCCTGCGGCGACCCGACCACGTAGACCAGGCGGGTGGCGCCGAACTCGCGCACGCGCATGCGCACGGCCGCCAGGTCGGTGGTGGCATAGCCGTAGCCGCCGTGGCTGTAGCGCACGAGCAGCGGCAGGCGCTCGCCGTCGCGGCCCGTGAACCCCGGTGGGAACACACACAGCGCGCCCTGGCTCACCTCGGTGAGCCCCTTGGCCTCCAGCTCGGCGACCACCTCTGGCAGCACCGGGTTGTAGCGGCTCTCCGCGTCGATGTCCTCGTCGGTGAGCAGCACGTCGAGCCGGTCGTAGATGGCGCGGAAGTGCCGCATGGACTCGTCGAAGAGCTGGCGCCACAGGGCCAGCGTGGTCGGGTCGCCCGCCTGGAGCGCCACCACCCGCCGGCGGGCCCGCTCGGCGAAGTCGGGGTCGCCGTCGTACTGCTCGCGCGCCTGCTGGTAGAAGAGGTTGAGGTCGCTGACCGACAGCTCGGCGCCCGGCTCGGCCGCGCCCATGTCGACCAACTGCTCGATCAGCATGCCGAAGGGCGCGCCCCAGTCGCCGATGTGGTTCTGGCGGATCACCCGGTGGCCGAGGAAGCCCAGCAGCCTGGCCAGCGCGTCCCCGATCGCCGTGGAGCGCAGGTGCCCGACGTGCATCTCCTTGGCGACGTTGGGCCCTGAGTAGTCGACCACCACCGTCTCCGGCGCGGCGGCGGGCGCGACCCCGAGGCGCTCGTCGGCGGCCAGCGCGTTCGCCTGCTCGGCGATCCAGTCCGACCGCAGCGTCAGGTTGACGAACCCGGGGCCGCTCACCTCGACCCGCTCGCACAGGTCGTCGACCTCCAGGTGCTCGACGATCGCCGCCGCCACCTCGCGTGGCGGCCGGCCCAGCGTCCTGGCCAGGCTCATGGCGAGGTTGGCCTGGAAGTCGCCGAACGAGGAGGGGCGGATCAGCGGGTCGGTGCTGGCCAGCTCGTCGCCGAAGGCGGCGGCCAGGGCCGCCCGGAAGCGGGTGCTGAGCTCGGATTTGGGGTCGGCCACGGTAACGAGGGGTCCTTGCGCTCTGGTGGGATTCGGGCGAGCCGATCGGCTCCAGGGCATCATGCCACAGGCTGCGTTGCGGGGCGCTTGGGTGGGTAAGCAGAGCGAACGGGGGAAGCCGAGCGCGTCACGGGGGCAGGCGATGGCGGCAGTGGCCCGCCGGGCGAGCGGCGGGGTGCGACGGTCGCTGGAACGGCTCGACCGGTTCCAGCAGCGGAACCGGGTGCTGGCGCTGCCGTTCGCGGTGGTCCGCAAGTTCGGCGACGACCAGGCCGGCAACCTGGCCGCGCTGCTCGCCTACTACGGCTTCTTCTCGCTGTTCCCCCTGCTGCTGGTGCTGGTGACGGTGCTCGGGTTCGTGCTGGCGGGGCGGTCGAAGCTCCAGGCGAGGATCCTGGACTCGGCGCTGGCGCAGTTCCCGGTCATCGGCGACCAGATCGGCCGCGACGTCGGCTCGATAAAGGGCAGCGGGGTGGCGCTGGTGATCGGCATCGTCGGCACCCTCTGGGCTGGCCTGGGCATCACCCAGCAGGCGCAGAACGCCATGAACACCGTCTGGGGCATGCCCCGCAGCCGCTGGCCGAGCTTCTGGAGGCGGCTGGAGCGGGGGCTGGGCGTGCTGCTGGTACTGGGGCTCGGGGCGATCTGCGCCACGCTGCTGTCGGGGCTCGGGACGGTGTCCGGGCTGCCGGTGATCGGGCGGGTGCTGCCGTTCACGGGCACGCTGCTGCTGAACCTGGCGCTGTTCCTGTTCGCGTTCAAGGTGCTCACCTCGGTCGCCGTGCCGTGGCGGCGGCTGCTGCCGGGGACCGTGCTGGCGGGCGCCTGCTGGAGCGTCCTCCAGGTGATCGGCGGCTACTACATCACCCACCAGCTCAAGAGCGCGAGCCAGGTGTACGGGACGCTCGCCCTGGTGATCGGCCTGCTGTCCTGGCTGTACCTGGGCGGGCAGCTGTTCCTGTACGCCGCGGAGCTCAACGTGGTGCTGGCCAAGCGCCTGTACCCGCGCAGCATGTTCCCGCCGCCGCTCACCGAGGGCGACAAGCGGGTGATGACCGACCTGGCCAAGGTCGAGGAGCTGCGCCCCGAGGCCCGCGTGGACGTCGACTTCGAGCGGCCGGCGGGTAGGGGGCCGGCGCCCCAGCCGCGCCCGGAGTCGCGCCCGCGGCCCGAGCCGGCCGCGAAGCCCGCGGGCGAGCCGCCGCGCAACGGCGAGCGGTAGAGCCTGTCGGCCCGCGGGCCGGGCCGGCCGGCTTCGCCATGACAAGGCTGCTGTGTCAGCCTTTGGTGCTGTTCGGCAACCTGGGAAGCCTGTCGAACGTGAGATAGGCATGACGTCCTCTGACGGTTTCGATGAGTTCTACCAGAGCGCCTTCGGTCGGCTCGTCGGCCAGGTGTATCTGGTCACCGGTGACCTCGGCGATGCGGAGGACGCGGTCCAGGAGGCCTTCGCCAGAGCGTCTGCCCGCTGGTCGAAGGTGCGCGACTTCAACGTGCCCGAGCAGTGGGTGCGCCGTGTGGCGATGAACCTGGCCCTTGACGGCTTGCGCCGCGCCCGGCGGCGCCTGGCGGCGTTCGCTCGGCTCGGACCGAGCCCGGCGGTGGCGCCGATCTCGGTCGAGCGGATCGTCTTGGCCGAGGCGCTGCGGTCGATCCCTGCGAGGGGGTGCCCACGAGCGATCTCGCGCTGCAATTCTCCCGTGATGACCTCGCGGACCTGTGCCGTGGTCTCGTCCGGCGCGCGGAGATCCCACCACGGGTCCGGGAACACGATGGCATCAGCCGTCACCGCAGACCTCAGCGCCGGCGGCGGCGGCGCTCCATCAGCTCGGGGCGCTTGGCCATGCGGCGGAGCTGGAGGATGCGGACGGTGCCGATCGCCAGCATCAGCAGCGCGCCGAGCAGGGCGGAGACCAGCAGCGCCACGCCCAGCGGCATGGCGCCGTCCATCATCAGGAAGTGGATCCGCACCTTGCCGCTGTTCTGCGCCACGAAGATCAGGATCACCACCAGCGACAGCAGTCCGGCCGCCACCGCCGTCCAGAGCGCGCTCGCCTTGGTCCGCTCGACCCGAGCCCGCTCGCCGCCACGAGTGGTCCTCGGCGCTCCGTCCTGGGAATCGATAGCGCCACGCCGATCCTCGGTCACGGCAATCCCCCCATCTCCGGCCCGATATGGGCGACTCGGCAATACCTTACAACCAATCTTGGCGACTCCACGCCATCGTAACCGTCCTCGCCTGCGATGCTGCGCAGGGATTCGCGCCGGTCAGCGGCTATCCTTGTGCGGGATCACGAGGGCACGTGCGGAGGGCCCAATGGGACAGCAGCCACTCACGATCGGCATCGAAGAGGAATTCCAGATCGTCCGCGCGGACGGCGAGCTGCAGGCGCACATCGACACCCTCCTGGCCTCCGCCAAGCCGATCCTCGGCGAGGACGTCAAGGCCGAGATGCTGCAATCGGTGGTCGAGGTCGGCACCAGGATCTGCGCCGGCGTCGCCGAGGCGCGCGAGGAGGTCCTGCGCCTGCGCGGGACGCTGGCCTCGCTGCTGGAGCCGCAGAGCATGCGGATCGTCTCGGCCGGCACCCACCCGTTCTCGCACTGGCGCGACCAGCGGATCACCGAGCTCGACCGCTACAAGATGATCGAGGACGAGATGCAGGACGTGGTCCGCGAGCTGCTGATCTTCGGCATGCACGTGCACGTCGGCATCCAGGACCCGCAGTCGCGGATCGAGGTGGTCAACGAGGCCCGCTACTTCCTCCCCCACCTGCTGGCGCTGTCGACCTCGAGCCCCTTCTGGCTGCGGCGCCAGACGGGCCTCAAGTCCTACCGCAGCGTGGTCTGGTCGCGCTTCCCGCGCACCGGGATCCCGCCGGAGTTCGGCTCCAACGAGGAGTTCACCAGCTACGTCGACCTGCTGGTGCGCACCGGGAGCATCGACAACGGCAAGAAGATCTGGTGGGACCTGCGGCCGCACTGGCAGTACCCGACCATCGAGTTCCGCGTCTGCGACGCCTGCACCAAGGTCGACGAGGTCTTGTGCATCGCCGCCCTGATCCAGGCGATCTGCGCCAAGCTGCTGCTGCTGCGCGCCCGCAACCTCGGCTTCCGCAAGTACCTGCCCTCGCTGATCAGCGAGAACAAGTGGCGGGCCATGCGCTACGGGATCGACGGCAAGCTGATCGACTTCGGCAAGGCCGCCGAGGTGCCCATGCGGGAGCTGGCCTTCGAGCTGCTGGAGTTCGTGGACGACGTGGTCGACGACCTGGACTCGCGCAAGGAGGTCGAGTACGTCAACACCATCCTGCGCGAGGGCACGAGCGCGGACCGCCAGCTCCGCGTCTACCAGGACACCGGCAGCCTGGAGGCGGTCGTCGAGCATCTCGCGGCCGAGACCCTCCAGGGCGTCCCGCCGCGCCCGGTGAGCACCTGACGGCCGCTCGGAGGATGCATGCGGCGGGTCATGGGCGGCCAGGATCGCGTGGCCGGGTGCTGCTGGGCATGCTCTGCACCAGCTCGCGGCCATCGTATGGCCTGGGGGCGTGCCTGCGGTGACGCGGGCGCTCCACAACGACCACTGGCGTCAGGTGGCTTCGAGCGATGCGGCGCCGACGAGGACCTGGTGCGCGGCTGCGAGGCTCTCGAGGGAGTCGACGGTCGTCAAGGGCCCGCCGCAGACCAGCGCCCCGAGCAGCTCGTCGCGGCGAGGTCCTCCATCGCGTGCTGCCACAGCGCGGCGATGTCGACTGGAGCGAGCGTGTCGCCGAGGACGACCAGCGCCTTGGAGCTGCCTTCGAGGCGGTCGTACCACCACAGGATCTTGTCGACCTGGGTGCCGGGGTGGACCAAGACGCGGACATCCGGGAGATGGGCGGTGGCCGGATGCTCGTGGGGACCCGCCGCCGGACGCCGAGGAGGACCTCCCGCCTGCTGCCATCGCGGAAGATGACCCCTGACACGACCCGAACCGGGTTGCCGATCGAGGAGCCTTCGGTCCCCGGATCGGTGCCGGTCTCGAGGACGTCGCTACTCACTGGAAGCTAGCTCGGCTGACCGGACCGCCGCTGGTTGGAGGACGAGCTCCTGCAGCCAGGTGTCGCGCCGCCGCAGCAGGCGGTTCAACCTGGCCCGGGTGGCAGGGAGGTAGAGCTCGCTGAGGAGGACGGCCCCGAGGTCAGGATTCCAGTTGCGGGCGTGCTCCAGCTCGTCCACGCCGGGCCCGGGCGACCGGACGAGATCGACGGAGCGACAGGGTCCCGAAGTCGTCGCGCGAGTTCCGCTCGGAGCGCCGTTTCAGCAGGATGACCGGGCCACGAGCCGTGCTCGCGCACACCGCCACGACCGCGACCGCCTCGACGGTGTTGGGCGGTCGCGGCCTTCCGGAGATGTGGAGCCGCGCGATGATCGGCCTGAACTCGGCACCCGTCGGCTTGGGATCCTCTCCGCTGGCGTCGAGGCGGCAGAGGATCTCCCGGGAGAGCATCGGAACTGCCTGGACGGCGAGCGACTCCAGGTACTTCCGGAATTGTCGTACCTGGTCGACTGCCATCCTGCTGATGACGAGGGTGGCGTCCTCGGCCGTTTCGCTCCCGCCGGGAAACGCCTTCACCACCGGAAGCTGGCTCAGCGACGTGACGTTGTGCTGCTCACCCCGCTCGGTGTGGATGAGGCAGTCGAGGAAGATGTCGTCGAAGACGTAGATGGTCAGCGCATCCGGGGCAAGGGGGTCCGCGGCGGCGGGCTGGAGCCAGTTGCTCAACGCGGTGACACCGCCGATCCAGCGCTGCACGAGCCGGCCGAGCACCCCTGAGTGCCGGTACAGGGTGATCCGGTCACGGCCTGGCGTGAAGTACCGCACCGCCGTGGGGTGGATCACCGGCTGTCCCGCCTCGCGACGGCGTGCCTCGAGCTCGATGAGGCGTGTGCCGCACTGCCACGGCAACACGCCCATGATGTCCACCCGATCCGCCGCGAGGATCTCCTCGAGGAGACCATCGGAGCGAACAGACCCAACGCCGCACCGATGACGGTGCCGGCCAAGGTGAAGATCTGCTGTGACACGGCTCGCTCTCTCGCTGCTACGAGGCGGGCATCATTACTCCAGGTACCCCTCGGCTCTTGCCTGGTCGATCATCCGGTCGTTGATGATCGCCAGCGGTTCGATCGCGTCACGCACACAGCCGAGCCGCTTCCGGACTTGATCCGAGTGCACGCCGTGCTGGCTCCACGACGAGTGTTCCACGTTCATGTAGTTCAAGACGATCGGAAGGAACGCGTCCATTCCTTTGACGAAACGGGCCTCGGACGTCTCCTGGTCCTCGTACTCCTGCCACAGGTCGACCAGCCGGTGGATCGCCTTGGAGTCGAAGGACTCCTTCAGCCCTTTCATGGCCTGGTGCTCCCGAGACCACTGGCCCGAGACGTCGGGACCGAACGCGAAGGTGTCGCCAACGAAGGCCTCGACGGTGTCGTGCACGATCGCCAAGAGCGCGGCTCTGGCGATGTCGATTGGCTCCGAGGCGAACTCAGCGAGGAGGAGGACGCTGAGCGCGAGGTGCCAGGAGTGCTCCCCGACTCGTTCCTTCCGTTCGGCCATGGCGAGCGGGTTCTGCCTCTTCAGCTCCTTCAGTACCTCAAATTGAAGGAGTAGTTTTACCTCTTCGGGTAGATCTTTGAGGATATCCTCACGCCTGTCGTCTGCCATCGCTGACCCCGCTTCGGTCGACTCGACCGCGCGGGGATGAGGAGCGTCGCGGCGAGCGTTTCTCTGATCGGGCTGGTCCGTGCTGCGTACGGTCTGGACGTTCATCCAGAGTCAGCCGAGGGCATCGCGCTCCAGGGGGCAGGTCATGCAGCGGGGGCCGCCGCGGCCGCGACCGAGCTCGAAGCCGGGGATGGTGAGCACCTCGACGCCGGCGTCCCGCAGGCGCTGGTTGGTGTCGACGTTGCGCTCGTAGGCGACCACCACGCCGGGCTCGACGGCGAGCAGGTTGTTGCCGTCGTCCCACTGCTCGCGCGCGGCCAGCAGCTGATTGCCGCCGGTCTCGAAGGTGCGGATGCGCGGCACGTCCAGTACGCGGGCCAGGGTGGCGAACAGCTCGTCCTCCGCCTCGACGTGCAGGTGCCCCCCGGGGCCCGGGGTGACCACGAACGGCCGCATCCGCTGGCGCAGCCCAGGGAAGACCACGAAGGCGTCGCGGTCCACCTGCGTCAGCACCGTGTCCAGGTGCATGTAGGTGCGCATCTTGGGCAGCTCGACCGCGATCACGCTGTCGAGCGCGCCGGCCTCGAACATGCGGCGCGCCAGGGCCTCGACCCCCTGGGGCGAGGTGCGCTCGCCCATGCCGACCAGCAGCACGCGGTTGCCGATCACCAGCAGGTCGCCGCCCTCCACGACCGCCGGGTAGTGATCGAGGCCGTCGCCGCCGTACCAGATCGGGAAGGCCGCCGACGCGAACACCGGGTGGTGCCGGTACACGGCCTCCAGGTGCAGGATCTCGCGCCGGCGTGCGGGGAACGCCATCGGGTTGATCGACACGCCGCCGTACATCCACGCCGAGGTGTCGCGGACGAAGATCTGGTTGGGCAGCGGCGGCAGCACGAAGGTGGTCGGCTGGAAGCTGGCGCCGACCAGCCCCTGGGGTGAGAACGGGAGGTCCTCGGGGATCACCCCGCCGATCAGGTAGCGGGCCAGCTCGCGTTCGGGCAGCGAGTCGAACCACTCGCGCACGTCCGGGGCGAGGCTCTGCCCGAAGGCGTCGATGGTGACCACGCGGTCGAGCAGCTCCTTGCGGGCGGCCTCCTCGGTGAGCGTCTCGGCGAGCAGGTCGCCGAGCAGCAGCACCTCGACCCCGCGGTCGCGGAGCACCTGCGCGAACGCCCGGTGCTCCAGCTGCGCCCGCTCGACCCACATGATCTCGTCGAACAGCAGCTCGTGGACGTTGGCGGGCGTGAGCCTGGTCAGCTCGAGGTCCGGCTCGTGGAGCAGGACGCTGCGAAGCCGACCGATCTCCGAGCCGACCTCGAACCGCTGCATGCATCGCTCCCTTCCCGGCCGCCCCTGGCCGCATCGCCCGCGATGCAGGCTACTGCCTCTTGACAGGGCTCGCCCAACCGGGTGATACACGAACGCACGAGGACGCCGCAGCGCGGAGGCCGAGATGGCTCGATACCTCATCGTGGCCTATCAGACGGCAGGGAGCCCGGAGCTCGCCGAGCGGGTCCGCTCGCTGGTCGCCGAGGACCCCGAAGCCGAATTCACCTTGCTCGTGCCCGCAACGCCACCGTCCCACCTGCACACCTGGGAGGAGGGGGAGGCGCGACAGCTTGCCATGCGCCGCGGCACCGAGGCGGCCGCCGGGTTGAGCGCGGCCGGCGCCACCATCGCGGCGGTGCGGGTCGGCTCGCACATGCCGCTGGACGCCGTTTCCGACGAGTTGTACTGGCACGGCGGGTACGCGGCTCTGGTGGTGTCGACCTTCCCGCCGGGCCTGTCCCGCTGGCTCAAGGGCGAGCTGCCCAACCAGCTCCGGCGCCGCACCCGCCTGCCCGTCCACCACGTGATCGCCGCTCCCGCCAAGACCAGCCCCGAGCACACCCCCGCCTGAGCGCGAGCGCCAGGCGGCCGGCGCGAACCGTCAGCTCCCGGCGGCCTTCAGGTACACCACGGCGGGTCCGCCAGCCGCGAACGGAGCGCTGAAGCTGGTCGCGCCCGGGCCGGAGACGGTCACCTCGCCCGCCCCGGCCGTCTCACGGCTGTCGACGCCGTGCCACTGGACCGTATAGGTGCCGGGGGCCAGCGTCACGGTGAACGCGCCGGCGGTCCCGCTGGGCTCCAGGACGAGGTACTCCATGCCGGGACTGGCGAGCGCGTAGCCCGTCGAGCTGACATCGCCGCGGGGCTCCATCTCGGTGAGCCGCATCCGCTCGGCGAACGCCAGCGTGTCGCCCATCGCGTAGCGGGCCGCCTCGAAGGACCCGTAGGAGGGGACCCCCAGCGACGGATCGAGCGGGTGCACGACGTCGATGATCCCGAAGTCCATCAGGATCGGGTTGTGGCCACGGAGGAAGGACTTCCATGCCCACAGCGCGTCCCCTTTCCCAGGGGCGAAGTGATCGGTGTCGCTGATCAGGACCTTGGTGCCGTCGCTGGGCGGCGGGTCGGTGAACCATCGGCCGGGAGCGGGAGCTCCCTCTGACGCGGGGTCGAAGAGGCTGTCGTCGAACCCCGGCGAGATCCAGTCGGCCGGCCCGTCGAACAGCGGGTCGTTGACCTTGCGCTGGTCAGCGACGGGGAACTGCATGGTCATCCCGACGGGGTGCTGGTCGTAGCCCCGCTGCCGCTCGTACTCCTTGACGAACTCGATCACCCAGTACTGCCACTCGCTCGAGTCGCCCACCTCGGGGTTGGTCGGGTCCCCCGACGACTCGTTGGCGACCTCGTAGAGCACGTTGGGCAGGTCGTGGACAGTGTCGACGACCTGCCGGATGTAGGCCTCCTGGAGCGCCTGGACCCGCGGGTCGAGCGGGAGGACCTGGTAGTCGACGATCGAGGTGATCGCGATCCCGTTGCCGTTGTTGGCGGCGTGGAACGGATGGCCCTCGACGTTGTCGGGCGTGGGGCCGAGGTGCAGGCCCCAGCCGTCGAAGAGCATCACGGCGACGTAGATGCCCCGCTCGCCGGCGGCGGCGACGCGCTCGCGGAGCCGCTCGAAGTAGGCCTCGTCGAACCTGGAGAGATCGAACCGCGGCTTCCCGTCGACCGCCGTGCCCGGTCCGGTCCGCGGCCACGGCTGCGGCGTCATGCAGAGGTGGAACCCGCCGCCGGCGGCCTGGGACCTGAAGTGCTCCCAGCGCCAGAGCCGGATGAAGTTGTGGCCGTGCTCCTCCAGGAAGTCGAGGTAGGCGCGGTAGTCATTGCGCTCCGGCTGCTGGGCGCACGACGGGCCGGGGCCGAGGCCGTCGTGGAGGTTGTTCCAGATGTGCGAACCGGTCAGGTAGACCGCCTTCCCGGCGGCGCCGTCGCCGGACGCGACCGTGAAGTAGCGCGGGTTGGCCGCCGCGACCACCAGGGGTCCAGCGGCCTGGCGCGGGTTGTCAGCCATCGCTATCGGATACCTCCTCTGGCAGTCCGAAATGGCGGTGCAGGCTGGGGTCAAGGAACCCGGCGATCTCCACGATCCGTCCGTCGCGAAGGCTCAGCACGTTGATCGCGCCGAGCCGGAAGCGGTCGCCGCCCGCCTCCCCCTGGTAGCAGGCGAAGGCCAGCTGCCCATTCGCCCGGACCGGCGCCAGGCGCCAGGGAGTCGCGAACATCCGCTCGTTGAAGAACCGGGCGATGTCCTCGCGGCCCAGGAACCAGGCGGGCAGCGGCGGCATGGTGAACCTGGCGTCCTCGGCCAGCAGCTCCAGCAGGGCCGGCACGTCGGCCCGCTCCCAGGCGGCCACGAAGGCGTCCACCAGCTCGCGCCGGCCGTCGGGGCCGAGGGCGTCCAGCTCGGCCCGCTGCGTTGCGGGCGGCACCCGCTCGTCGACCGTCTTCCTGGCGCGCTGCAAGGCGCTGTTGACCGAGGCGGGCGTGGTGTCCAGGATGCGCGCGACCTGGGCGGCGGAGAACTCCAGCACCTCACGCAGGATCAGCACCGCGCGCTGGGTCCCCGGCAGGTGCTGGAGCGCCGCGATGAAGGCCAGCTCCACGCTCTCGCGCCGCAGGTAGCTGCTTGCCGGGTCGGTGCCGCCCGGCTCGCCTGACGCCGGCTCGTCCGGCCAGGGCTCCAGCCAGACCGGTCCCTCAACCGGGTCACCGAGGTCGTCGGTGTCCCGCCATGCCGGGCCGTGGTCCATCGAGCGCATCCGCTGCGGGCGGCGGGCGATCAGCCGCAGGCAGGCGTTGGTGGTGACGCGATAGAGCCAGGCTCGCAGCGAGCTCCGGCCCTCGAACCCGGCGATGCCCCGCCAGGCGCCGAGCAACGACTCCTGGAGCGCGTCCTCGGCGTCCTGGACCGAGCCGAGCATCCGGTAGCAGTGGGCGTACAGCTCACGCCGGTAGCTGTCCACCAGCCGCTCGAAGGCCGCCGGGTCGCCCCGGCGGGCCGAGGCCAGCAGCTCCGGCTCGGGTGGCGCGTCCAGGTGCTCCATCGGGACATTGTTCCAGCCGCTCGGACGGCGTCGCCGCGCCTGGCCGCTAGTCGGGCTCGAGGCTGCGGCAGGTGACCTGGCCGTTGAGAGGTTTCGCCGCGGCGGTGGCGACGGCCAGCTCGTCCTGGGTCTGGCCGGGCCGGATGTCGGTGCGCAGCCGCACGCTGGCGGTGCCGACCCGCTCGCCCCGGAAGTCGAACAGGGTCGCGTCGCAGACGTCTGGCCGTCCCGCCTTGGAGCCGTTGTTGGTGATGTGGAACACCACCTGGTACTCGTTGGGGTCGGCCGGGATCTGCTCGAGCACGTTGACCGAGGCCTTGTACGACTTGCCCTGGTTGGTCACGATCTCGATGACGATGCTCACCGCGGTGAAGAGCAGGATCACCGCCACCATCACCACCAGCCCGGTCGGCCCCATGATCTCGCGCTTGCGGCGTTGCTGAGGCGGCTGCGCCGGTGACGGCTGGCTGCCCGCCCCCGGGGGCTGCGTCGGTGGTGCGGGAGTGCTCACGGCGCCTTCCAGTGCTCGGTTCCAACGGCCGCTGACAGGCTACCGCGACCGCCCCCGGAGCGCGCGCGAAGCCGAGCCTAGTTCAGCAGGGTGCTGAGCACCGGCGGGAGCGGACCGAGGATCCCCCCGTCGGTCGTGGTCGGCTCGTCGCTGGTGGGCGTGCTGGTTGGGGGTGCCGTGGTGGTGGGCGGCGCCTGCTGGCCCGCCCCGCCAGGCGCCGGCCGCGTGGTCGGGCCCGGGCCCGCGCCCGAGCCCGCCTGGCCGGCCGAGGAGGAGGGGGACCGCGCGCCGACCGGCACCGATGTCCTCTCCCCGCTGCCCTGGCCGGTGCCGCCGCCCCCGGCGACGCCCTGCACCGGCGCCGGCGGGGTGAGCAGCTCCGGCCCGGTCGACGCGCTCGGCTGGCCCGCCTCCGGCTGCGGCCGGAGCTGCACGTCCGAGCCCTGCTGGCCGCCCTGGAGAATGGCCATGCCGCCAACCAGCGCCAGGCTCACCACCAGCAGGCCGAGAAGCGCGACCGCCAGCCGCTGGGTGAAGAACGGCAGCCGCTGCAGGCCGATCTCCCACTCGAGCCTGAGCCGGTCCCGCACGCCCGCGCTCGCGGATCCGCTCGATCTCGCGTGCATTCGCCAAGCCCCCCTCGTCGGATCGGTGCGCGGGAACCTACCCGCTCCAGGCGCAAGAGTTCCAATCAACGCTCACCACCCGGGCAGGATCCGCGCCGCTTTCCGGTCATGCGGCGTTCTGCCTGCACCGGTGTTGGCAACCGCACTAGGATTGACGCTCGACAACGCCGTCGCGCCCTGTCCGGGGCATCCCGATCCCCATCCGCAGAGGTACAGCCATGGCCAGCCCGCGCACGCTGTTCGCCAAGCTCTGGGACCGCCACGTCGTGGTCGAGCAACCCGGCCTGCCGACCGTGCTCTACATCGACCTGCACCTCGTCCACGAGGTGACCTCGCCACAGGCCTTCGCCGGGCTCGCGGCCCGCCGACTCAAGGTCCGCAGGCCCGACCTCACCCTGGCCACGGTGGACCACTCGATCCCCACCCACGACCGCTCGTTGCCGATCGCCGACGAGCTGGCCGCCACCCAGATCCGCATGCTCGAGAAGAACTGCGCGGAGCACGGCATCCCGCTCACCGGCATGCACAGCCCGAACCAGGGGATCGTCCACGTCATCGGCCCGGAGCTCGGGATCACCCAGCCGGGCATGACGATCGTCTGCGGCGACTCGCACACCTCCACCCACGGCGCCATGGGCGCGCTGGCGTTCGGCATCGGCACCAGCGAGGTCGAGCACGTCCTGGCCACCCAGACCCTGCTCCAGCGGCGCCCCAAGGCCTACGAGGTCCGGGTCGACGGCCAGCTCGCCCCGGGCGTGGCCGCCAAGGACATCATCCTGGCGCTGCTGGCCAAGATCGGCATCGGCGGCGGCACCGGGCACGTCTTCGAGTACACCGGCTCGGCGATCCGCGCGCTCTCCATGGAGCAGCGCATGACCATCTGCAACATGTCGATCGAGGGCGGCGCCCGCGCCGGCATGGTCGCGCCCGACGAGACCACCTTCTCGTACGTGGCCGGCCGGCCCTTCGCCCCCAAGGGCCAGGACTGGGACCGTGCCCTGGCCGACTGGCGGAGCCTGCCGAGCGACGAGGGGGTCGTCTACGACAAGTCGGTGACGCTGGACGCCGGGGCGCTGGAGCCGATGATCACCTACGGCACCAACCCGGGGATGGGCATGCCGATCACCGGCCGCATCCCCGACCCCGCCCGCGCCGCCGACCCCGCCAGCAGGCAGGCGCTCGACAAGGCGCTCACCTACATGGACCTGCGCCCCGGCGAGCCGCTGGTCGGCCAGCCGGTGGACGTGGTGTTCATCGGCTCCTGCACCAACTCGCGCATCTCCGACCTCCGCCAGGCCGCCAGGATGCTGGCGGGTGGCAAGGTCGCGGACGGCGTGCGCGTGCTGGTGGTGCCGGGCTCGCAGGACGTCAAGCGCCAGGCCGAGGTCGAGGGCCTGGCCGAGGTGTTCCGCGCCGCCGGGGCCGAGTGGCGCGAGTCGGGCTGCTCGATGTGCATCGCCATGAACGGGGACGAGCTGCGACCGGGCCAGTACGCGGTCTCGACCTCCAACCGCAACTTCGAGGGCCGCCAGGGTGCCGGCGGGCGCACCTTCCTGGCCAGCCCCCTGACCGCGGCGGCGACCGCGCTGGCCGGCAGGATCACCGACCCGCGCACGATCGTCTCCGCGACCGAGGGAGTGAGCGCCTGATGGAGCCGTTGCGCCCCTTCTCCAGCAAGGTGGTCCCGCTGCTGGCCGACAACGTCGACACCGACCAGGTCATCCCGGCCCGCTTCCTCAAGGTCACCGACAAGACCGGGCTCGGCGAGGCGCTGTTCTCGGACTGGCGCTACCACGCCGACGGCAGCCCCAAGCCGGAGTTCGTGCTCAACCGGCCGGAGATGCGGGGGCGCCAGATCCTGCTCGCCGGCGACAACTTCGGCGCGGGGTCCTCGCGCGAGCACGCGCCCTGGGCGCTGGTCGGCTACGGCTTCCGCGCGGTGCTGTCCACCTCGTTCGCGGACATCTTCCGCAACAACTCGCTGAAGAACGGCCTGCTGCCGATCGCGCTGCCCGCCGACGCCCACGCCAGCATCGTCGCCCTGGTGGAGGCCGACCCGGATGTCGAGCTGTCGGTCGACCTCGAGGCCGGCCAGGTGCGCCTGCCGGACGGCTCGGTCGTCGGCTTCGAGGTCGACCCGTTCTCCAGGCAGATGCTGCTGGAAGGCACCGACGAGCTGGGCTTCCTGCTCGCCCAGTCCGAGGCCGTGCTCGCCTGGGAGGCCGCCCACCCCCAGCGGGTCGACACCACGGCGGCAGCCGGAGCCTGACTTGGGCTCCTCTTCGGGGGCCGGTCACGTGCCCGCGGCGCGCGCCATTACCGCGCGGCCTTCGCTCACCGCGACCGGGCGCGGCGCCGACCTCGCGAAGCGGCACGATCGCGAAGCGGAGTGACATGACCGACCCCCGTCTCGAGCTGGAGCCGGTCGGACCGGTTCGGGCGCGGCTGGAGGCGCCGCCCAGCAAGAGCGTGACCAACCGGATGCTGGTGTGCGCGGCGCTGGCCGGCGGCGCCAGCCTGCTGCGCCGGCCGCTGGAGAGCGACGACTCCGCGGCGATGCGCTCGGCCCTTCGCCAGCTCGGCGCCCGCGTGCGCGTGCTCGCGGAGGGCTGGAGCGTCCAGGGGACCGGCGGGCGGCTGGCCAGCCCGGCGGCGCCGCTGGACGCGCGCGCCTCGGGCACGACCCTGCGGTTCCTGGTGGCGGTGGCCACCCTGGCCGCCGGCCCGGTGACGGTGAGCGGCCACCCTGGGCTGCTGGCGCGGCCAGTCGGGCCGCTGGTGGCCGCCCTCCGCCAGCTCGGCGCGCGCCTGGACGACCGCGGCGGCTTCCCGCCGGTCACCACCGCCGGTGGCGGGCTGCGCGGCGGCGAGGTGTCACTGGACGCCGCCGCCTCAAGCCAGTTCGCCAGCGCCGTGCTGCTGGCCGCGCCGTATGCCGCCGGGCCGGTGACGCTGCGCGCGGGCGGCCTGGGTGCACCCGAGTACGTCGAGCTGACCGCGGAGGTGATGGGCCGGTTCGGCGCCGACGTGGAGCGCCTGGACCCCTCGACCTGGCGGGTGGAGGCCGGCGCGCGGTACCGGGCCAGCGACGCCGAGATCGACTACGACGCCAGCGCCGCGGCCCACCTGTTCGCGCTGGCCGCCGCCACCGGCGGGACCGTCACCGTGACCAACGCGCGCCAGCACCGCACCCAGCCGGACGCCCGCCTGCCGGAGCTGCTCGCCGCCATGGGCGCGGCGGTGACGCGGGACGGTGACGCCCTCACCGTGCGTGGCCCGGAGCGCCTGACGCCGCTGGACGCCGATCTGGGGCCCATGCCCGACCAGGTCACCACCGTCGCCGCGCTGGCCGCGCTCGCGCCGGGCCGCTCGCGCCTGCGCAGCGTCGCGGTCGCCCGCGGCCACGAGACCGACCGGCTGAGCGCGCTGGCCACCGAGCTGGCCAAGCTCGGCGTCCGGGTCGAGGAGCTGCCCGACGGGCTGGTCGTCCACGGCGGCGAGCCGCGCGGGCCCGCGCTGCTGCGGACCCACCACGACCACCGCCTGGCGATGGCCTTCGCCGCGCTGGCCGCCAGGGTCCCCGGCGTGGCCATCGAGGACCCCGGCTGCGTCGCCAAGACCTACCCGGGGTTCTGGGACGACCTGGCCCGCGCCGGCCTCCACGGCCGCACCCGCCAGGACGCCTGAGCCCGCCGCCCGGACATCCTCACGCCGCGGCGAAGGTGTCGAGTGCGGCGCGCTTGCGCTGGGTCATCGTGTCGCTGCCGGTGTGCCCGGAGTCGGCGATGACGACCAGCTCCGCGTCGGGCCAGGCGCGGGCGAGCGCCCAGGCGGGCTCCAGCGGCCCGCCCAGGTCGAGGCGACCGTGGAGCAGGACGCCCGGGATGCCGGCCAGGCGTCCGGCGTCGCGCAGCAGCGCCCCCTCCTCCAGCCACGCGCCGTGCGAGAAGTAGTGCGCGGCGATCCGCACGAACGCCAGCAGCGCCTCCGGTGGGCGGTCGCTGCAGGCGTTCGGCTTGCCGTTGGGCTCGAGGGAGACGACCGCGTCCTCCCACGCGCACCAGTCGTGCGCGGCGTCGGCCCGCACCCGCGGGTCGGGGTCCTCCATGCGGCGCGCGTAGGCGGCGACCAGCTCGCCGTCGCTGTCGGCCTCGGGCACCCCGGCCCGGAACCGCTCCCATTCCTCGGGGAAGAAGCGCCGCACGCCCCGGTAGAGCCAGTCGATGTCCGAGCGCCGCGTGACGGTGACGCCGGAGATGACGATCTCCGACACCCGCCGCGGGTTGCCCTGCGCGTAGGCGAGCAGCAGCGTCGATCCCCAGGAGCCTCCCGACAGCAGCCAGCGTTGGATGCCGAGGTGCTCGCGCAGCCGCTCCATGTCGGCCAGCAGGTGCCCGGTGGTGTTGTGGCGCAGGTCCGTGGCGGGGTCGCTGGCGTGCGGCGTGCTCCGCCCGCAGCCGCGCTGGTCGAACAGGACCACCCGGTACCGCTCCGGATCGAAGTACCGGCGGTGGCGCGGCGTGCACCCCGATCCCGGCCCGCCGTGCACCACCAGGGCCGGCTTGCCCTCCGGGTTGCCGCAGGCTTCCCAGTACACGAGGTTCCCGTCGCCGACGTCGAGCATTCCCTTGTCGTAGGGCTCGATCGGCGGATAGAGCTCGTCCATGTGGTGACCCTACCCCTTCAGCCGGTCTGGCCGGCGGCGTGACGCTCGGCGAGGATCTCGCCGGCGACGCGGAGGCCGCTGCGGAGCGCGCCCTCCATCAGCCCGGCCCACTGGCCAGCGGTGTGCTCGCCGGCGAAGTGCAGGCGGCTGACCGGGCGGGCCAGCAGCTCCTCGTCCTCCCGCCGCCACCACGGCGCGCGTGTCGAGTAGGCGCCGCGCGACCAGGGATCGTCCGACCAGGTGGCCAGGACCGCGCCGGCACGCTCCAGGGCGAGGTCCGGCCGCAGCGCGCGGAGCCGTCCGATCCAGCGCGCCGGCCCGTCGCGGACCGCCAGCCGGTCCAGCGCCGGCTGGGACCCTGCGAACGCGCTCACCACCGGCTGCACCCTGCCGTCGGTGCTCCTGGCGGTCCACGCCCAGAAATGCTCGGGCACCGACAGCACCGCGCTCGGGCCGCTGGCCCGCGCCAGCGGCACCACCAGCTTGGCGGCGTGCCCGTAGGCAACGCGCCCCAGCGCCGCCGCCTTCCAGTCGGGCAGCGCCGGGGCGAACCGGATCGCGTCCAGCACGCAGGCGGGCACGGCCACCACGCAGCGGTCCGCTTCGACCCAGCCGCCGGCGGCGCGCACGCGCACCCCGCTGGGCGACCACTCCACCAGGTCGGCCGCGCTGCCCAGCCGCAGCCTCGGGCCGAGCCGCTCGGCCAGGCGCAGCGCGATCCGCTGGTTGCCGCCGGTCACGCGCAGGCTCTCGGCCCGCGAGAAGGTGACGTGGATGCGCTCCAGCACGCTGGCGGCGAGCTGGTCGGCCGGGCGCGCCCAGGTGACCTGGAGCCGCGCCGCGATCGCCTGGCGGACACCGGGGTCGGGCACCGCCTCGGCGAGCACCTCGGCGGCGGAGCGCCCTGCCAGCTCGACGCGACCGTCCGCCAGCAGCGCCTGGAGCCGTGCCACCTGGTCGCCCACGGCGCCGTGGGTGGCGCCGATGCCGCCACGTGGCTCGCGCTCGCCGCTGCGCACGCCGACCGGCACCAGCTCCAGGCCGAGGTCCCCCGCCACGGTGGCGACGGTCTGATGGCCCGCCTCCGCGAACTCGGCGCCGCGCTCGGCCACCGCGTCGTTGGCGAGCTGCTGCGAGAAGACGCGGCCGCCCACGCGGCTGCGCGCCTCGAGCACGACCGGCTCGATCCCCCGCTCCGCCAGTGACCGGGCCGCCAGCAGCCCGGCGAAGCCCGCTCCGATCACGCACACCCGCATAGTCGGGGATCGTATCGCGAACCACCCACGACGGAGAAATGCCCCAGCACCGGCGACCAGATCGACGCTGGCCGAGTTGCCCTGCACGCCGCCATCGCCGCGGTGGAGGGCGTAGTGTTTGCGCATGGCGACCGACGAGGAACGCATCGCACTGTTCATCGACCACGAGAACCTCGTGCTCGGTGCGCGCGAGATCGGCCGGTCCTTCGACGTCGGGCCGATCATGGAAGCGCTCGCCGAGCGCGGCCGCGTGGTCGCCCGCCGCGCGTACGCGGACTGGACGCTGTTCGCCGACGATCGACGCTCGCTGGTCGAGCACAACTGCGAGCTGATCGACATCCCGCAGCGCACCGGCGCGGTGCGCAAGAACGCCGCCGACATCAAGCTGGCGGTCGACGCCATGGAGCTGGCCTACGAGCGCGGCTTCGTGTCGACCTTCGTGATCTGCTCCGGCGACTCCGACTTCACGCCGCTGGTGGCGGCGCTGCGCGGCTTGAACCGGCGGGTGATCGGCATCGGCGTCAAGGGCTCCACCTCCGCGCTGCTGCCGCCGGCCTGCGACGAGTTCCTGTTCTACGACCGGCTTCCGGGCGTGAGCGAGCCCGCGCAGCGGCCGTCCAAGGCCGCCAACGGCGGCAGGGCGCGGGCGCCGCGGCCGGCGCCCCAGGGGCAGCAGGAGGCGCCGGCCGACACGCGCCGCAACGGCGGCCGCGACCTCCAGGACGTCCAGCGGACGCTCACCCAGACCCTGGCGGGGCTGAAGCAGAGCGGCACCGAGCCGGTGCTGGCCTCCACCCTGAAGCGCGCGATGCTGCGCAAGGACCCGACCTTCTCCGAGTCGGACTACGGCTTCCGGGCCTTCGGCGAGCTGCTGCGCCAGCTCGAGCGCAACGGCGTGATCTCCCTGGCCGTCGGTCAGGCTCCCGGCGACCCGGGTGTCGACTTCCCCGACACCGGCCAGTCCGCGCAGGCGTTCGAGACGCTGCGCAAGACCGTGCTGGAGCTCCAGGGCGAGGACGACGAGGTGCCGCTGTCGGGCCTCAAGGACCAGATCCGCAAGCGCGTGCCGAACTGGTCCGAGAAGGACCTTGGCTACTCGGGCTTCCTCCAGTTCGCCAAGGCGGCCGCCGCCAGCGACGCGGTGAAGATGGAATGGGACGACGACGAGGGCGATTACTTCCTGTACGTGCCGGACTGAGGCCGTCAGCCGGGCGTGACGGTCACGAGGGCGGTGGCCTTCGCCAGCTTCGGTCCTTTGGCTACAGGCCGAGCCGCCAGCACCCGGGCTCGTGCGGCACCTCGACGCGGCCGACGCTCTGGAGGAAGGCCTCGACCACCTGCGGACCGGCGAACTGGAAGGTCTGGCGGTAGATGCGCTGCTGCTCGTCCAGGCCCTCGGGCTGGCGGGCGACCCAGTTGGCGAACGAGCCGTGCTCGTCGGCAAGCGCCAGCACGATCTTGGCGTTGTCGATGGTGGCCAGCACCTTGGCGCGGTTGCGGACGATGCCGGGGTCGCGCAGGATCCTGGCCACGTCCTTGCCGGTGAAGGCGGCCACCAGCTTGGGCTCGAAGTCGTGGAAGGCATGGCGAAACCCCTCGCGCTTGGCGAGGACGGTCCGCCACGACAGGCCCGCCTGGAACACCTCGAGGCTGAGCCGCTCGAACCAGCCGGCTTCATCGAGCGGCGGCAAGCCCCACTCCTCGTCGTGGTACGCGGCAAGAACCGGGTCGGTGGCCGCCCAGCGGCATCGGGTCTTGCCATCAAGGGCAGGGAGCACCATGCACGACCTCCGTGCTGCGCGGTACGACGGGCTCTTCTTGCATAGCCCTGCGGCAACCGTAAGAGCGTAACCCCTCGGACCGCTTGCGTTAAAACCGGCGGTTCAGGCGCCTCAGGGCCGGACGGCGGCGGCCCAGCCGAGGGCGAGGGCGACCAGGCCGGCCAGCAGCAGGCGATAGGCGACCCTGCGGTGGCGCTGGTCGGCGCCGCTGCCCGCGGCCAGCGCGGCCAGGCCGAGGGCGGCCGCCAGCACGACGCCGACCAGCACCACCGGCGCGTCGCCGGCCGCCAGACCGCTGCCCAGCGCGATCGCGCCGGCGACCAGGTAGGCGGCGGCCACCAGGGTGCCGGCCGCGCGCACCCCCAGCCGCGGGGCCAGCCCATGGACCCCGGCGGCCCGGTCGGACTCGACGTCCGGCAGCGAGTCGGCCAGGTGGACGGCCACCGCGGCCAGCGCGCCGATCGGCCAGGCCCACCACAGCACCGGCGGGAAGCGGCCGGCGGCCCCGTACCCGAACAGCGGCACCAGCGGCAGGGCGATCGCGAACGGCAGCACGCTGGCCGCCGTGCCCTTGAGCCAGAGGTCGTAGCTCCAGGCGCAGGCCAGGCCGACGGCGGCCAGCCCCAGCGTGGCCGGCCCGAGCGCCAGCGCGAAGCCGAGCGAGGCCAGGCCGCTGGCCAGCGCCAGCACGGTGACCGCCCGCCGCGAGATCGCCCCGGAGGGGATCGGCTTGTCCGCCGCGCGGCCCGCGTCCACGTCCCGCTCGACGTCGATCGCGTCGTTGAGCGCCCCCGCCGCGTACTGGTTGGTGGCCAGCAGCCCGGCCAGCAGCGCCAGGCGGCCTGGCTGGAGATGGTGGCGGCCGGCGACCACGCCGAAGGCCAGGCCGATGGCCATCACGGTGAACCCCGGTGCGGCGTGCAGCAGGGCGAGGTGGGTGGCGGGGTGCCACGGGCCGCGCCGCGGCACGGCCGGCTACTCGCCCTGCTCGGGCCCGTCGCCCTGCTCGGGCCGGCGCACGATCGACAGGCGCGGGCGGGAGGAGCGCGTCAGCTCCGGGTCCCACCCCTGGGGGGTCACCGGCTCGCCGCCGCCGTGGCCGCCGCACGCGCAGGTGAAGCCCACCGGCTTGCGCTTGCCACAGCGCTCGCAGGTGAAAAAGCCGTCAGCGTCAGCGTCCTCGGTTCGGGTCACTCCGTCCTCCCCCGGGCAGTCCCCCGACGATAGGTTTCCCATGCACGTAAGCTACCCTCTGCCGGGTCGCATCGCTCGCCCGGTCTGAGCCGATGCCCGATCGCCTGGGAGCTGCCGTGGGCCCGACTGCCCTGCTGTACCGCCTCTACGAGCGCCGGCTGGCCGGCGACCTGCGCCGACGCGGCGGCCTGCCGCGCCACGTCGGGGTGATCATGGACGGCAACCGCCGCTGGGCCAGGCAGCTCGGGATGAACACCATGGCCGGCCACCGCCGCGGCGCCGACCAGATCGACCACCTGCTCGAGTGGAGCCGCGAGCTGGGCATCCCCACGGTGACGCTGTGGCTGCTGTCCACCGACAACCTGCTCGGCCGCCACCCCGCCGAGGTGGCCGGGCTGCTGGAGATCATCGAGAACAAGGTCCGCCAGCTCTCCCTCGAGGGTGGCTCGGACGCCTACCGGATCGTTCCGGTTGGCCAGCTCGCCGCGCTGCCGGAGCGGACCCGCACGGCCCTGGAGGAGGCCGAGGAGGCCTCGCGGGCGCGCACCGGCGGGGTCCTGCACGTGGCGGTCGGCTATGGCGGGCGGGAGGAGATCGCCGACGCGGTCCACCGGCTGCTCGCCGACTACGCGCAGAAAGGCCTGGACCTGGCCGAGGCGTCCAGGCTGGTGACGCCGGACGAGATCGCCAGGCACCTCTACACCGCCGGGGTCCCCGACCCGGACCTGATCATCCGCACCTCCGGCGAGATCCGGTTGTCGGGCTTCCTGCTGTGGCAATCTGCGCATGCGGAGTACTACTTCGCCGATGCCTACTGGCCGGACTTCCGCAAGGTCGACTTCCTCCGCGCCTTGCGGTCCTACGCCCAGCGGCAGCGGCGTTTCGGGAGGTAGCGACCAGGTGGCACGCAAGGACCGGGAGCGCGCGAGAAAGCGGCGGGCGATCGAGCGGTCGCGCCGCGAGTCCGGGTACGAGCCGGAACCCAAAGAGGACGAGCAGGAAGAGCGTCGCCGAAGCTCCAACGGCAAGCGCCCGCCTGGCAGGCCCAGCGGCAGCCGGCGGCCGCCCCAGGGTCCGCTGCGCAAGCTCAAGCCCGGCGACGTGGACCGTCGCGGGCGGGAGTTCAAGCGGGCGATGTTCCTGCACCCCCGCACGGCCATGTTCATCTCGCTCGGGGTGATCGCCGCCGCGGTGGTTGGGCTGTTCCGGCCGCGCCTGCAATGGCTGTCGTACCTGGCGTTCACCTTCGGGTTCCTGGTGTTCGCCGACTCGCGGCCGACCTGGGTGCAGGCATCGCTGTGGATCGCGGTCGCGACGGTGTGCGCGGCCGCCTCCGTGGTGCTGCTGGTGAACACCATCTGACCCGGTGGCCGGCTCGCAGGGGTTTCCCCGCCAGCACGCCCGCACGCGCGGCTTCACCCTCGGCGAGCCGCGCGGTTTCACGGTGAGCGCCGACGGCGGCCGCGTGGCCTTCCTGCGATCGCTGGCCGGCGACGACCCGGTCAACCGCTTGTGGGTGCTGGATCTGCCGGAGGGGTCCGGGGAACCCCGAGGGGGTGCCCCGGTGGATCGGGCCGGCACGGGGGAACGCCTGGTCGCGGACCCGGGGGCGCTGCTGGGCGGCGGTCCGGAGGACCTGCCGCCGGGCGAGCGGGCCCGCCGCGAGCGCGCCCGCGAGCGCGCCGCCGGGATCGTGGCCTACGCGACCGATCCCCAGCTCAGTGTGGCCGCGTTCGCGCTGGGCGGCCGCCTGTTCTGTGCCGGCCTCCCCGGCGCGCGGGTGCGCGAGCTGGCCGCGGCCGGGCCGGTGCTGGACCCGCGGCCGGACCCGACCGGGCGCCGGGTCGCCTACGTGACCGGCGGCGCGCTGCACGTGGTCGAGCTGGACAGCGGCGCCGGCCGGGTGCTCGCCGGCGAGGACGATCCCGAGGTCACCTGGGGCCTCGCCGAGTTCATCGCCGCCGAGGAGATGGACCGCGACCGCGGCTACTGGTGGGCACCGGACGGCCAGCGGCTGGCGGTCGCCCGGGCCGACACCAGCCGCGTGGCGCGCCTGCACCTGACCGACCCAGCGAACCCGCAGGTCGCCCCCGTCACCCTGCGCTACCCCGCTGCCGGCACCGACAACGCCGAGGTCCGCCTGTTCGTGGTCGAGCTGAACGGGGGGCGGATCGGGATCGAATGGGACCGCCAGGCCCTGCCCTACCTGGTGGAGGTCGCCTGGCCGCGGGGCGGCCCGCTCACCCTGCTGGTGCAGTCGCGCGACCAGAAGACCATGCGGGTGCTGGAGGCCGACCCCGGCACGGGGGCCACCACCACGCTGGCGACCAGCAGCGACCCGGTCTGGCTGGAGATCGTCCCCGGCGTCCCCGCGTGGCTGGACGGCCGGCGCCTGGTCGGCACCGTCGACGACCACGGCTGCGACACCCGCCGGCTCACGGTTGGCGGCGAGCCCGTGACCCCGCCCGGCCTCCAGGTCCTGGAGGTGCTGGACGTGGACGGCGACGAGGTGCTGCTGCGCTGCTCGGAGGAGCCCACCGAGATCCACGTCTGGCGCGTCCACGCCCCCGCCGGCTCCCGGCCCCGCCTGGAGCGCCTCACCACCACCCCGGGCGTCCACCGTGCCGCCAGCGCCGGCGGCACGGTGGTGCTGACCAGCGCCACCCTGGACCGCGACGGCACCCGCACCACCGTGCACCGCCGGCCGCGCGGCGGGGCCACCCCGGACGCGGCCGGGGCGGAGGCCGCCACCCCACTCCCCCGGCAGGTGGCGAGCACCGCCTCGCTGGCGGAGACGCCGGTGCTGCGGCCGCGGGTGCGATTGCTGCGGGCGGGGGCGCGTGACCTGCGCACCGCGCTGCTGCTGCCGTCGGAGCCGGCCGGCGGGCCGCTGCCGGTGCTGCTGGACCCCTACGGCGGGCCGCACGGCGCCCGCGTGCTCTCCAGCCGGACGGCCTTCCTGGTCCCCCAGTGGTTCGCCGACCAGGGCTTCGCCGTGCTGGTGGTGGACGGCCGCGGCATGCCGGCGCGGGGCCCGTCCTGGGAGCGCGCCGTGCACCTCGACCTGGCCGCGCCGGTGCTGGAGGACCAGGTCGACGCCCTGCACGCGGTGGCGGCCGAGCACCCCGAGCTGGACCTCGGCCGGGTGGCCATCCGCGGCTGGTCGTTCGGCGGCTACCTGGCGGCCCTGGGCGTGCTGCGGCGCCCGGACGTGTTCCACGCGGCCGTTGCCGGCGCGCCGGTCACCGACTGGCGGCTGTACGACACCCACTACACCGAGCGCTACCTCGGCGATCCGCGTGCCGACGCCGAGCCCTACCGCCGCAGCTCGCTCCTGGCCGACGCGGCCGGGCTGAGCAGGCCGCTGCTGCTGATCCACGGCCTGGCCGACGACAACGTGGTCGCCGCGCACACGCTGCGGCTGTCGAGCCTGCTGCTGGCGGCCGGCAGGCCGCACAGCGTGCTGCCCCTGTCGGGCGTCACCCACATGACCACGCAGGAGGTCGTCGCCGAGAACCTGCTGCTGTTCCAGCTCGCCTTCCTGCGCGCCGCGCTCGGCCTGCCCGCCGAGGGTGGCGGCCCCTCAGCTCGATGAGGCCGGCGCCCGCCGGTCGCCGTTGACGTCGAACAGCCGCAGCTTGGCCGGCTCCAGCCGGAGCCACAGGTCCCGGTTGGGATGGGCCGGGAAGTCCACCGGCGCCACCACCTTGAGCACCTGCTCCCCGATGGAGGCGGTCAGCAGCAGGTGCGAGCCGAGCGGCTCGACCACCTGCGTGCGGGCCGGCAGCGCCCCCGGCGACGGCTCGGTGGCCGGCACGATGTTCTCCGCCCGGATCCCGACCAGCGTCTCGCCGGCGCCCGCGGCGACCCCGGCCGGCAGCTCCAGCGAATGGTCGTGGGTGACGTAGATGGCGGTGGTGCCGAGCTCGGAGACCAGCTTCTTCAGCTCCGCCCGGAAGGTCAGCCGCAGCAGCGCGTCCAGGTTCGACAGCGGCTCGTCCATCAGCAGCACCGCCGGCTCCATCACGATCGCGCGCGCCACCGCCACCCGCTGCCGCTGGCCGCCGGAGAGCTGCGCGGGATAGCGGTCCAGCAGGTCGGAGAGCTGGACCAGGCTGGCCGCCCGCTCGACCGCGTCGACCGCGGTGGTCTTCCCGAGCGTCTTGGTGACCCCTTCGAGCACGATCTGCGCCATGGCCGGAACCTCCGCTTCGTGAGCGCTTCTACTGCCCGACCCGGCTCCAGAGGCCGAGCAGGTAGCGGCGGATCAGGAAGATACCCGCGAGGGCCGGCGCCAGCATGAACCAGGCCGCGGCGAAGCGGTACGGCAGCGAGGCGCCCTGGAGGGTGTTGACCACCAGCGCCGGCAGCGTGGGGTGGTCCAGCGTCAGGATGGTGGCGGCGAACACCTCGTTCCAGGACAGCTCCCAGGTGAAGGTCCCGGCTGCGGCCAGGCCGGGCAGCGCCATCGGCAGCACGATCCGCACGAAGGCGCCCACCGCGGTGCAGCCGAGCGTGCGCGCGGCCTCCTCCAGCTCCTTTGGCACCGTCACGAAGATGCTCGAGGTGACCAGCACCGTGAACGGCAGCGCCAGGGCGGTGTGCATCAGCGCCACGCCGAGCAGCGTGTCGAAGATGCCCCAGGTGATGCAGGTCACCGCCAGCGGGATCGCCAGGATCACGATCGGGAAGGCGCGGGTGGACAGGATCGCCAGCCGGTAGGCGGCCCGGCCGCGGAAGGCGTAGCGGGCCAGGGCGTAGCCGGCGGGCGCGCCGAGCGCCGTCGAGATCGCCAGGGTGATCACCGCCACGATCACCGAGGTGCCGAGCGCGCCGAGCACCCCGGAGGAGCGCGCGAAGAAGTCGACCGTCCCGCCGGACACGTGGGTGGGGACCACCGGCCTGGGGAAGTCGAAGGCGTGGTCCCTCGGCGTGAACGCGGTCACCGTGATCAGGTACAGCGGCGCCAGCACCCACAGCGACAGCAGCACCGCCGCCACGTACAGCAGCGCCCGCCGAGCCGGAGCGGCGACAGCAGCAGCACCAGCGAGGCGTAGGCGGCGGCCACGCGCGGGTCGCGCAGGCGGTAGTACCAGCGGTAGGCCTCGTTGGCGAGCGCGGTGGTGGTGCCGCCCGCCAGGGCGATCACGGTGGCGAACACCTGCAGGGCCAGGATGGTCCGCAGGATCAGCGCGACCCGGATGCTCTGCTTGAGCAGCGGCAGCACCACGTGGCGCAGCCGCTGCCAGACCCTGGCGCCGAACACGTCGGCGGCCTCCAGGAAGTCCCGCGGGATGCAGCGCCAGCCCGAAGGCCTGGAACATCGGCACCGCGAAGAACCCCGCCAGAAAGGGCCTGCGAGGTGACCCGGTCGGTGAAGGGGCCGACCATCGAGCTGACGAAGTTCACCTTGCCGTCGAAGCCGGCCAGGATCTGCTTGCGCATCTTCTCGGCCTCGTCGACCGGCTGGAACTGGTCGGAGACGAAGGTCAGCGTGGTGCTGCCGCCTCCGCCCTGTGTCTTGTTGGCGTTGGGCGCGCAGCCGGCGAGGCCCACCACGGCGGCGCCCGCGCCGAGCGCCAGGGCCTGGCGGCGCGGCTCGGTCCGTCGTTCGCGTCGATGCGAACGTCTGCCTGATGGGTCCTGCTTCGTGCCAGTATGGCATGCCTCGCCTGGATGTCGGAGAGTTGTCCCGACCCGTGGAGAGCGCCCGGTCCGCCGGACGCACGCTAGGCGGCCGCCCCGGCGAGCATGCGGAGCTGCGAGGTCGCGTCGTCGACACCGCTGCTGACCGGGCCGGCGATCAGGGTGGTCACCCCCGCCTCACGGAGGGCGTCGAGGCGCTCCCGGACCCGGCCGGCCGGGCCGCAGACCGTCACCGCGTCGATCAGCTCGGGCGGCAACGCCGCGGCGGCGCCGTCGACCCGGCCGTCGAGGTACAGCTCCTGGACGGTGTCAGCCGCCTCGTCGAAGCCGTAGCGGCGCATCAGCTCGTTGTAGAAGTTGCGCTCCCGGGACCCCATGCCGCCCACGTAGAGCGCCAGCATCGGCCGCATCGCGTCGCGCGCGGCGTCGAGGTCCTCGTCGATGCGCACCTGGAGGTTGACGGCCAGGTCGAAGGTGTCCAGCTTGCGCCCCCCACGGGCGGCGCCCTCCTGCAGCGCGGCGCGGACCTCGCCGCCGTGCGCCGGGTCGAACAGGAAGCCGAGGCAGCCGTCGGCGATCTCGCCCGCCAGCGCCAGGTTCCTCGGCCCCATCGCCGCCAGGTAGATCGGCAGTGGCCGCTGCACCGGCGTGACCGTCAGCTTGAGGGCCTTGCCCTGGCCGCCGGGCAGCGGCAGCTCCAGGGTCTCGCCCCGGTAGGCGACCCGCTCGCGCGCCAGCGCCTTGCGCACCACCGCCACGTAGTCGCGCGTGCGCTCCAGGGGCCGCGCGTAGCGCTGCCCGTGCCAGCCCTCGGCCACCTGCGGGCCGGAGACCCCCAGGCCGAGCCGGAAGCGCCCGCCGGAGAGCCGGTCGAGCGTGGCGGCGGTCATCGCCGCCATCGCCGGGCTGCGCGCCGGGATCTGGAAGACCGCGGAGCCGAGCCCGATCGTGGTGGTCCGGGCGGCCAGCCAGGCCAGCACGGTGGCCGCGTCCGACCCGTAGGCTTCGGCCGCCCAGACCGAGTCGTAGCCGAGCCGCTCGGCCTCCAGCGCCATGGCGAGCTGCCCGTCCGCGTCGATGCCCATACCCCAGTAGCCGACGCTCAGCGCCAGTCGCATCGCACCCGCCCTCCCAGGTTCCTCTCCCCCACCTTGGTGCTGAAAGCCTATCCTGTCGGACGTCCGGACCCGTCCGAACGCCGAGGAGACAGCACATGCTCGAGCGGTTCACGTGGTTCAAGCAGTCCGCCTACCGGTGGGAGGGCGACGACAGGGTCGTCTACATCGACCCGTGGGAGGCCGAGGGGCCTCCGGCCGACCTCATCCTGATCACCCACGCCCACGCCGACCACTACCAGCCGGAGGAGATCGAGCGGCTGCGCAAGGACGGCACCAAGCTGGTGGCGCCACACGACATCGCCCGCGAGCTTCGCGGCGACGTGACGCCGGTCGCGCCCGGCGACGCGGTCGAGGTGGCCGGGGTGAGGATCCAGGCGGTGCCCGCCTACAACATCGCCGAGGAGCGGTTGGACAAGCATCCCAAGGCCAACAACTGGGTGGGCTACATCCTGACCCTCGGCAGCCACTCGTACTACCACGCCGGCGACACCGACCACGTGCCCGAGCTTGACTCGGTGAGGGCCAACGTCACCTTCCTGCCGATCGGCGGGACGTTCACCATGGAGGCCGACGAAGCGGGAGGCCTGGCGCGCGCGATCGGCCCGGAGCTGGCCGTGCCCATGCACTACGGCTTCGTGGTCGGCGGCCAGCAGGACGTCGAGCGCTTCGTCGAGGCGGCCAAGCCGGTCGCCGTCCGCACGCTCCAGCCGCTGCGCCCGTTCGAACGATAGCGCGGGGCGGCCGCCGCCTTGGCGGACGCGGCACGCGCAAACGGAAATCGCCGCCCCCCCAAGCGGCGATTTCCGTTGCGGACCGGCCGTCTGCCCGGAGCCGGGGCACGGACGTCGGCCGATCGGCTCCCTCGGCCCTGCTGCTCTCTCCCCGTATCGCGATCAATCGCTCGATCGACTCCTACTGTACGAGAAATCCCGACAGAAGTGAAGAGCTCATTTTACGGACCGAAACAGACGATCTCCCGGAACGGTGCGCGGCGGGCGCGGACCCGGGGCGCGGGGGAAGCCGGGCGGCGGGCGCCGGGCAGGCGGCCCGCCCGCCGGTCAGGCGAGGGGGCCGTAGAGCTGGCGGGCGCGGGCGGCGGTCTCGGGGGGAAGGGGGACGAGCAGGCCGGTGGCGGAGACGGCGGCGGTGCCGTCGGGAAGGTGCAGGCGGGCCCAGGCTCGCACCCGGCGGCTGCGGGTCTCGGTGATCCCGGCCACCAGTTCCAGGGTCGCGTCGTAGGGCACGGGGGCACGGAAGCGCACCTCCATGGTGGCGGTGGCGCTCCAGATGCCGGCGAGCAGGATGGCCGCGTAGCCCATGACCTCGTCCAGCGCCGTGGTCGACAGGCCGCCGTGCAGCATCCCCGGGTAGCTCTGGTACTCGGGCCTGGGGTGCAGGCTCGCCCGCACCTCGTCGCCCTCGCGGCGGATGCCCTCCAGGTGCAGGCCGATGGGGTTGTCGTCACCACAGGCGAAGCACTGCCGCGCCCCAGGCGGCAGGACCTGGTCCTTGCTCTCGGGTCGGTCGTCGAGGCTCCTCGCCATCCGTCCTCCAGGTCGCGCTCGGTCGCAGATCGCGGGCGGACGCCCACGCCACGGTAGGCTCTGCCCCGGCATGCGTCCCAGCAAGCCGGCGGCCGACCGATCGCGAGGTGCGAGGCGACGATGTACGGGCCAGCGGCGACCTTCCTCGGCGTCCCCAAGGCCGACCTGGAGGAGCCGGAGTCGTTTGCGGGCGCCGACGTCGTGGTGGTCGGCGCGCCCTTCGACGGCGGCACCAGCTACCGGCCCGGCGCGCGCTTCGGGCCATCCGCCATCCGCACCACCGACTACCTCCCGCCCGACGCCTCGCGCCCGCACCTGGCCCTCCACGTCGACCCGCTGCGGGACCTCCGGGTCGTCGACGTCGGCGACGTGACGATGCCACCGGGCGAGATCCAGACCTCCATCGAACGGCTCGAGCACGCCGTCCACGCGATCGCGCGGGCGGGCGCCATCCCGGTCGTGCTCGGCGGCGACCACACCATCGCCCTGCCCGACGTCACCGGCGTGGCGCGCCACCTCGGCTTCGGTCGGGTCTCGGTGGTGCACTTCGACGCCCACGCCGACACCGGCGACACCCAGTTCGGCTCCCTGCTCGGCCACGGCACGCCGATGCGGCGGCTGATCGAGTCCGGCGCCGCCCGCGGCGACCGCTTCCTCCAGATCGGCCTGCGCGGCTACTGGCCGGAGCCGCCCGTGCTCGACTGGATGGCCGAGCAGGGCATGCGCAGCTTCGAAATGGCCGAGGTGGTGCGCCGCGGCCTCGACGACTGCCTGGACGAGGCCTTCGCGATCGCCACCGACGACTGCGACGGCGCGTTCCTCTCCATCGACGTTGACGTGGTCGACCCGGGCATGGCGCCGGGAACCGGCACCCCCGAACCGGGCGGGCTGACCGGCCGCCAGCTCCTGGACGCGGTCCGCCGCTGCGCCCTGGAGCTGCCGGTGGTCGGGCTCGACGTGGTCGAGCTGTCGCCGCCGTACGACGGTCCCGGCGAGGTCACGGCCTTCCTCGCCAACCGGGTCGTGCTGGAGGCGCTGTCGGGGATCGCCAGGCGCCGCCGCGACGCGAATCCGCCGGACCCCGGCCCGGACGCCCGCTGAGGCCGCCCGCCGACGCCGTCCGCCGACGCGCTCAGCGGCGGCGGCGCAGCGCCCGTAGGGCCTGCTCGGCCTCCTGGACCGGGCCGAGCTCGTCGAGGACCTCGCCGATGGCCTCGGTGCGGTGCTCGAACTCCATCCCGCTGGTGACCGCTTCGAGCTGGACGGCGCGGCGGTCGGCGGCGTCCAGGGCGGCGGCGGTGGCCCGCTGCGCGCCGGTGAGCTGGGGCACGGCCCAGCCGGGCAGCTCCTGGCGGGCGGCGGCGGTCCCGGCGAGGAACCCCTGCACGCTGGCGTCCAGGGGCACCCCCGGTCGACGGGCCGAAGGCACCGCGGCCAGCAGCGCCCTGCTGCCCTCGTCCAGCGCCTTGGCGAAGCGCAGGAAGCTCTGCCAGGCCGCCTCGACCTCCGGGTCGGGAGCCCGCCGGCGTGGCCACATCGCGCCCTCCACCTCCTCAACGCGCATCTCCAACGGCATGCCATGATGCCGGCCGAGCGGCGCCGCGACCAACGGCGGCCGCGCCGGACGGCTGACGGCGCCCCGGGCCCCAGGCCCCCGGGCCCCGGATGCCCACAGCCGACGGCGCACCCCGTCTTGACAACAATTCCTTTCGGTAGGACCGTAGCCGCATGATCGACGTTGCCGTGATCGACGACCCGACCGCCGCGGAGGTCTCGCTGGACCCCGTCCGGGCCCGGCTGCTGGCCGCGCTGGCGGAACCGGGGTCGGCCAGCACCCTGGCAGGTCAGGTCGGCCTGTCCCGGCAGAAGATCAACTACCACCTCCACGCGCTGGAGCGGCACGGCCTCGTGGAGCTGGTCGAGGAGCGGCGCAAGGGCAACTGCATCGAGCGGGTGATGCGGGCGACGGCCGCCTCCTACGTGATCTCCCCCACCGCGCTGGCCGCTGTGGCGCCCGATCCCGCCCGCTCGCCCGATCAGCTCTCGGCCCGCTGGCTGCTGGCGCTGGCGGCCAGGCTGGTGCGCGAGGTCGGCGACCTGATCACCGGCGCGACCGCCGCCAGGCGCCGGCTGGCGACCTTCGGCATCGACACCGAGATCCGCTTCGCCTCCGCCGCCGACCGCGCGGCCTTCGCCGAGGAGCTGGCCAGCGCCGTCACCACCCTGGTCGGCAGGTACCACGACGAGACCGCCGAGGGCGGCCGCTGGCACCGCCTGGTCGTCGCCCTGCACCCGAGCATCACCCGCGACCTGGAGCACCCCGCCGACGACGACGTCACGGAGGAGGACTGAGGATGCCCCGCGAGTTCGAGATCCGCCGGGAGGTCGAGCTGCCGGCGACCCCCGAGCAGGTCTGGGAGGCGATCGCCACCGGTCCCGGCAACGCGGCCTGGCTGTTCCCCATCGAGATCGCCGACCACCGGGGCGGGACCAGCGCCGACGGCTCCATGGTGACGGTCTGGGACCCGCCGCGGCACTTCGCGGCACGCGCCGAGGGCGAGCGGGGCTGGTTCAACGCGGTCGAGGCGATCGTCGAGGGGCGCGAGGGCGGCAGCACCGTCCTCCGCTGGGTGCACAGCGGCATCTTCGTCGACGACTGGGACAACCAGTACGACAGCGCCGACCACCACACCGACTTCTACCTGCACACGCTGGGCCAGTACCTGCGGGGTGGACTACCTGGCTCCCCAGTTCATCGGGCTGCGCACCGCCGACGGGCTGTACCGGTTCTTCGGCCGCAACGCCTGGGGGATGCCGGTCGGCCTCGGCCACCACCTGTTCGCCGAAGGCGTCGACCAGGACAAGACCACACGGGCGTGGCAAGCCTGGCTCGAGGCGGCGCTGGCGGACGCCTGAGGCCGCCGTCTAGCCGCGAGGCGGGATGGCCTGCACCGCCCAGGCGTTGCCGTCCGGGTCGTTGAAGAACACGAACTGGCCCCAGGGGAACTCCTGGACATCGCTGACCTCCACACCCCGCCCGGCCAGCTCCGCGTGCGCGGCCTGGATGTCGGGGACGACGATCTGCATGCCCTTGACCGAGCCCGGGGCCGCGTCCGACCCCAGGCCGGTGCCGATGGAGATGGAGCAGGCCGAACCGGGTGGCGTGAGCTGCACGAAGCGCATCTGGTCGCTGACCGCGGGCTCAGCGCGGTCTCGCGCTAGCCGGCCTGGGTGGAGGCGACACTTCGGGGGTGCAGGGGCCGGGCGCGGTGGCGCCCGCCGGTGACGGCCCAGGCGGCGACGCGCAGCAGCGCCTCCAGCACGATCCGCTGGCTCATCTTGGAGACCCCGCTGACCCGCTCGGTGAAGGTGATCGGCACCTCGATCACCCGGAAGCCCTCCTGCCAGGTGCGATGGGCCATCTCCACCTGGAAGCAGTAGCCGTTGGAGGCCACCGCCGAGACCGGCAGGGCCTCCAGCGCCTCGCGGCGGTAGGCGCGGTAGCCGGCGGTGGCGTCGTGGATCGGCAGGCCGAGTGCCAGGCGTACGTAGGCGTTGCCGCCGCGCGAGATGAGCTTGCGCAGCGGGCTCCAGTTCACCGTCTGCCCGCCGGGGACGTAGCGCGAGCCGATCACCAGGTCGGCCTGGCCCAGCCCGTCGAGCAGCGCCGGCAGCCGCTCCGGCGGGTGGGACAGGTCCGCGTCCATCTCCACCAGCGCGTCGTAGCCCCGCTCGATCCCCCAGGCGAACCCGGCCCGGTACGCCACGCCCAGCCCCTGCTTGCCGTCGCGGCGCAGCAGGTGCGCGTGCGGCTCGGCCTCGACGAGCCTGGCGACCAGGTCGCCGGTGCCGTCGGGGCTGGCGTCGTCGACCACCAGGACCTCCGCGCGCCGGTCGGCGGCCAGGACCTTGGCGATCACCTGCTCGATCGAGTCGATCTCGTTGTAGGTGGGGATGACGACGAGTGCTCTCACTGGCTTCCTCGGATTGCGGCGTGTTCCGGACTGGACTGGGTGGGCGGGGGCGCCGCGGGGGCCGGGCGCCGGCGCATCCACGGCAAGAGGGTGACGAGCGCGGTGGCAACGGCAATCGCGATCATGGCCGCCTCGATGAGGCGGCCCGCCCGAGCGTACAGGGTGAGCCCGTCGCGGGGCGTGACCGGGATCCGCAGGGTCGCCTGCTGGTACAGGCCGGTGCGCCGGCTGGCGACGCCGTCGGGGCTGATCACCGCGCTGACGCCCGAGACGGCCGCCTGCACCACGGTGCGGCCCTCCTCCACCGCGCGGAGCTGGCTGGCCGCCAGGTGCTGGAGCGAGGCGGGCCCCTCGCCGAACGAGGCGTTGTTGGTGGAGACCAGCAGCACCTGCGCGCCCTCGCGCACCAGCGTCCGCGAGTCCTCCGGATAGGTCGACTCCCAGCAGATGATGGCGCCGACCCGCGTCCCGTCGACCGTCATCGGCTCCAGCCGCCGGCCGGGGATCTTGTCGAAGGGCACGCCCTCGCGGGTCACCGGCAGGATGCGGCCCATCAGCGAGGCCATCGGCACGTACTCGCCGAACGGCACCAGCCGGCGCTTGCGGTAGCGGTCGGCGAGCTGGCCACCGGGGGTGAACAGCAGCGCCTCGGTGGCGTAGTGGCCGTCGCCGGCGTCGGTGGTGGCGCCGACCAGCAGCGGCGCGCCCACGCTGGCGGCGACCTGGCGGATGCGCTCCATCCGGTCGGGGTTGACCAGCGGGTCGTCGTCCACCGAGTCCTCTCCCCAGACGACCAGGTCGGGGCGCGGCCCACCGGCCCCGACCAGCGCCTGGGTCCGGCGGACGAAGTTGCCGAACACCGCCTCGGTGGTGGCGCCCCGGTCCAGCCCGTGCCCCCCGGCCAGCCCTGCCTGGACGACCACCACGTTCAGCGGCCGGCCGCTGGCTGCCGGCGCCGCGGGGGCCAGCAGCCCCACCAGCACCAGCGCCACCGCCAGCGCCGGCCACCCGATCACGGGGAGGAGCTCGCGCCGGGCCGGCCACGACCGGGCGCGTGCCCGCGGCGCCAGGCTCCGGAGCCACGCCGCCAGCGCCAGGTTGACGGCGACGATCACCGCCGACAGCCCGTAGGCGCCGATCACCCGGGCCAGCGGCAGCAGCGGGCCGCCGTCGTGCTGGCTGACGCCGAGGATGCCCCACGGGAAGCCGCCGAGCGGCGCGTGGGCCCTGAGCAGCTCCAGCGTGGCCCAGCAGGCGGGCAGCAGCAGGACCCGCCAGCCGCCGAGCCGCCGGGTCGCCGGCACCAGCGCGGCGAATGCGGCCACGAAGCAGGCCTCGGCGGCGCACAGCGCCAGCCAGGCGAGCCACCCGACCCCGCCCGTCCACGACAGGAAATCCGTGGGGATCCACAGGATGAGCAGTCCGAAGAACACGAACCCGGCGAGATATCCCAGTGCGGCCGCCCGCCGTGGTCGGACGTTCTCGACCGCCAGCAGCAGCGGCACCAGGGCCACAAATGCGACCGGCCCGAAATTCGGGCCGGGGAATGCGAGCGACAGCGCGGCTCCGGCGAGGACGGCGGCGGCTACCCGGGGGCCCGGGCCCGCCCGCCATCCCGCCTGAGCACTCGCTCCGACCATGGTCAGGCGCAGTCGCGACAGAGCTGGCGCCGCTGGTCGGCGAGCTGGCTGCGATGCTTCACGAGGAAGCAGCTCTTGCAGATGAATTCGTTCTGTTGAACCGGCAGGACCCGGGTGGTCAAGGGCTCGCGCGCCTCGTCCCTGCTCATTGCGAGCATGACCTCGTCGTCGTCGTCCTCGTCCACAGGCGCCGGCCGGTCCGCCTTTTTGGCGATCAGCTCGTCGAGCGATGCCTCGACCTGAGCCTCGTCCTCCTCTTCCTCTGGCACCCTGATGGTTCCTTTCACGTGTCGATGCATGGATCACGCCACCCGCGCCGGCTCATCTACCACGAACTTCCAAAGTGCGCCGGTGCCGCGTTCACGACCGTAACGCTCCCGAGCTCGGTGTTGTTCCCAGCCGCGAAATCTGGTATCCGGTGCCCGTGGGGCCCCTAGCCCCGCAATCCCACCGTCGAGGTCCGGTGCGGACCCTTGTGCACCTCGATCGCGGCCGGGAGCAGGTCTTTCACCTCGTCGTTATGGGTCACCAGCAGAACCTGCCGGAAACGGCCCTGCAAGGTGGTGAGGGCGGCAAGCATACGCTCGCGCCGCTCCCGGTCAAGCGATCCAAGCACCTCGTCCAGGACCAGCAGCCCCAGCTCACCGGCGCCCTCCGCGATCACCAGGCTCACCGCCACCCGCAGCGACAGGCTGGCCAGGTCGTTCTCGGAGCCGGAGTAGCGCGCCAGCTCGTACTCGGTGCCCTGGTCGGCGATGCGGATCGAGTAGTCCTCCGGGTCGACCACCAGGTCCTGGTACTCGTGGTCGGTCAGCTCGGCGAACAGCTCGGCGGCCTCCACCGACAGGCGCCGGCCGAGCCTGGCCACCAGGTGCAGCCGGAAGGCGGCCATCAGGTCGACCAGGCGGGCCAGGTAGGCGGCCCGCTCCTCCAGCTCGGCGACCTCCTCGTGCCTGGCCCGCGCCGCGGCCAGCGCCCGCTCCAGGTCGTCGTGGCGGCGCCGCGCGGCGGCCAGCGCCTCGGCGGCGCGCTGGTGCTCGCCGTGGGTGCGGCGGGCCAGCTCGCCGGCCTGGCGCACCCGCTCGCGGGCGACGGCCAGCGCCTGGTCGGCCTTGCCGAGCGCGCCGGCCTCGGCCTCGACGGCCTCGGCCCGCGCGTCGGCCTGGACCGCGCGGTCCAGCGCCTCCCTGGCGAGCCCCCGCTCGACCACGGCGCGCTCCACCCGGCCGCGCAGCTCGCCGACCGCCAGCGCGGCGGGCTGCAGCGCCTCGGCCGCGTTCTTGGCCCGCTGGTGGGCGTCGGCGTCGAAGCCCGGGTCACCCAGCCGCTCCAGCTCCGCCTGGCGGGCGACCACCTCGTCGCCGGCGACCTTGATGGCCTGCTCGGCGTGCTCGACCCTGGCGGCGGCCCTGGCGGCGCGCTGCTCGGCGGCGCGCGCCCGCTCCAGCTCGCGCCGCCGCTCGTCGCGCCTGGCCGCCAGCTTCCTGCCAGCCTCGACCGCCGCCTCGCGCGCGGCTGCCGCCAGCCGGTGGGCCTGCCTGGCCGCCGCAAGCTCCTGGTCGTGCCTGGCGGTGACCTCCGCCAGCGCCTCGCCGAGCACCTGGCCGCAGGTCGGGCAGGGCGCCTCCGGGTCGAGGCTGGCGCAGCGCTCCGCGGCGGCGGTGGCGGCCTCCAGGCGCGCGGCGGCCGCGCCGAGCAGCTCGCTGGCGTGGGCATGGCGCTCGCGCATGGCCGCCAGCTCGCCCTCGACCTCCTCCACCGCGGCCTCGGCCTGGTCCCTGGCCTCGATCAGGCCGGCGGCCGCGGCCGACTCCCGCTCGGCCTCGGCCAGCGCCCGCCGGGCCACCTGCTCGCGGCCCCCCGCGTCCTGGAGGGCGCGCAGCAGGCCCTGCCGCTCCAGGTGCGCCTCCAGCGCCGCGGCCAGCGCGGGCAGCGGCGCGGCCGCCGCTTCCAGCTCAGCGTGCCGCGCGCGGGCGGCCTCGAGCTCGGGGGCCAGCGCGTCGGCCTCCAGCGCGCGCCGCTCGTGGCGCTCCGCCTCGCCGCGCGCGCTGGCCGCCTCGGCACGGGCCAGGGCCGCCAGCTGGCGCAGCTCGTCCAGCTTGCGGGCGGCCGCCTCGGCGGTCGCGGTCGCGGCCTCGGCGGCGGCCAGCGCGGTCGCCGCGGTCTCGGCCTCGGCGCCGGCGGCCTCGGCGGCCACATCGGCCACGCCGGCGGCGCTGGCGGCCTCGGCGGCGGCCGACTCGGCGGCCGGCAGGTCCGGGAGCTGCGCGCGAGCGCCGCCGGCGGCGGTCCTGGCGTCGCGCGCCTCCTCGCGGACGTGCACCAGCGCCCGCTCGATCGGGCTCACGCCCAGCAGGTCCAGGACCAGCCGGCGGCGCTCGCTCGGGACCATGGTCGCGAAGGTGGTCAGCTCCTTCTGCTGGGCGCACACCGAGGCCAGGAAGGCGCGCTGGTCCATGCCGAGCACCCGCCCGAGGTAGGCGTTGGCGTCCCGCGCCGACTGCGCCGCGAGCTGGCGGTTGACGTAGACCTCGACCGTGGGGGTGAGGTTGCGGCCCTTGAGCACGCGCCGCACCTCGTAGCTGTTGCCCTCGTGCTCGAACACCAGCTCGACCCGCACGTCCTCGTTGATGCCCGCCGTCCGCAGCTCCGATTTCTCCGTCCGGGCATCCCCATACAGGGCATAGCGGACAGATTCGATGATCGAACTCTTGCCCGCTCCGTTGGGGCCGTAGATGCCGACCAGGCCGTCTGGGAACTCGATGTCGGCGGCGCGGTAGACGCGGTAGTTGCGGAGTCGCAGGGAGCGCAGGTGCATGGCTCAGCCCGCCTCCTCCTCGGCACGCTGGAGGTGCTGCCGGCCGAGGGCGGCCAGCCGGTCGCGGTCGTAGCCCTCGATCGGCACGCTGGCCAGGTAGCGGTCCCACTCGTCGGCGAGGCTGGCCACCGGCTGCGCGGCGAGCTGGGCGGCGCCCTCCTCGTCGGCCGCCTCCACCTGCACGTTCACGACCAGCGCGCCGGGGAACGCCTCGGCCACCTCGCGGCGGTCGAGCAGGCGGCGCAGCTCCGGCCGGGCCTGGTTGACCCACAACCGCACCACCGCGCCCTCGGTCTCGCCCGGACCGGCCAGCCCGGCGACGGCGTCGTAGACCTCGCCGAGGTCCAGGTCGAAGGCGTCCACCCGGTAGGTGCGCAGCGGCCGGGCGCCGGGCACCGGGTGGTGGCGGACCCTGCCCGAGGTGGTCTCCAGCGACAAGACGCCCTTGACCTCCGGCTCGTCGCTGGAGGGCAGGTCGCCGAAGCTGAAGGTGTCGGTGGCGCCCGGGTACCAGGCGTTGGGCGCGACCTTTGCGAAGTTGTGGAAGTGGCCGAGCAGGATGCGGTCGAAGCCGGCGTCCAGCGCGGCCAGGTCGATCTCCAGCTCGTTGACGTCGCCGTAGGTGTAGCGGCGCGACAGCACCGTGATCGCCGCGTGGGTGACCAGCAGGTTCAGGTGCTCGGGCGAGCGGGCGCCAGCGGCCAGCGCGATCTGCTCCTTCAGCTCGCCCTCGCCGGCGCAGTGCGGCACGGCGTGCACGCGCAGGCCGGGCAGCAGGTCGATCGGCTCCCAGGCGCCCCGGTAGACGAAGGTCAGCTCCGGGAAGGTGTCGGCCAGCACCGCGTAGGGCGTGCCGGACTCGCGCAGCCGGGTGGTGTCGTGGTTGCCCGAGATCGCGCAGGTCGGCACGCCGGAGGCGGCCAGCCGCCGCAGCCCCTTGGCGCCCTCGCGGAAGGCCCGGTAGCTCGGCCGCGGGATGTCGAACAGGTCGCCGAGCACCAGCACGGCGTCGGGGTTCAGCTCGAGCGTCGCCTCCACCGCTCGGTGCCAGCTGGCGGCGAAGTCGGCCTCGCGCTGGTTCAGCCCCTGCTCGTTGACCGCGTGGTAGTGCGCACGCCCCAGATGGGCGTCGGCAATAGCGACGATTCGGGACATCAGTCGTAGAAGCCGTCGAGCGCGCGCGGCGGGCGCGGCGTGGGTCGCTCCGGGGAGGGCACGCCCTTCAGCCAGTCCTCATAGAGGTGCACCTTGGCCGGCAGCGCGAACGGCGCCTCCGGGTTGGTCACCAGCGCCTCGCCGGGCATCAGCGTCTGGATCTCGGCGCCGAGATCCGACAGGTCCTGCTTGGAGGACTGCCTGAGGATGTGCCGGTCGCGCTCGTCGGCCAGGCCGAGCACGAAATAGGTGTTGAACTGGCTCAGCAGCTCGGCGTCGATCAGCTTGGGCTGCTGGGTGACCGCGCAGAAGCCGACGTTGAACTTGCGCCCCTCGCGCGCCAGCCGGGGGAAGACGTTGAACTCGGCGTCCTCCAGCCGGGTGAGCACGCGCTGCGCCTCCTCCAGCGCGACCAGGGTGCGCGGGAGCTGCGCGAAGCGGTCGCGGTCGGCGCGGTAGGCAGCGGCGCGCTCCTCCAGCAGGCTGCGGGTCAGCAGCGACGCGACCAGCATCTCCTCGACCGCCTCCAGCCCGGAGGTGTCGACCAGCACGACCTTGCCGCCGGCCAGGTCGTCCAGCACCTTGCCGGTGAGCGACTGGCTGGGGTCCTCGGTCATCAGCGGCAGCCGCACGATCCGCTTGGCGCGGCGGGTCAGCACCTGGATGGTCGCCAGCGCGTGGCGGCCCAGCTCGGCGTCCTTGAGGTCCTCCGGCTCCTCTTCGGCCAAGCGCCTGATCCAGGTGCCCTTGTCGCCGAGCAGCGCGGCCGCGCTCTCCAGCGCCTCGGACTGGGGGCCGGTGAACTTCCAGGCGGTGCGCAGGTCGTCGGGTGTCAGCTCGGCCAGCGACAGCCGCAGCAGGCTCGCCTGGCCGGCCCGGGGGCTGGGCGAGTAGACCCGCAGCCGCTGCTCGGCCCAGGGGTGGTGGGCCAGGCCGCGGTTGGGCGGGCCGCCACCCTCGAGGTATTCGCCGTGCGGGTCGAACACCAGCATCGCGTAGCGGCCACTGGCGGCCAGGAGCTGCCCCGCGAGCACCTTCATGAGGTTGGACTTGCCCATGCCGGTGGTGGCGAAGACGCCGACGTGGCTCGGTAAGGTCTCGCCACGGATGCCGACCGGCAGGTCGATGGTGTCCTCGCCGGAGCGCAGCCGGCCGACCTCGACGTCGCCCATGCGCACCCGCAGGAACTCCAGGTCCTCCTCGGTCGGTGCGCTCACCTCGCCGAACTGCGCCGGCAGGCTCTTGGGCTTGTGGAAGCGGCCGGCGGCGTCGACGTAGCCGAGCGAGGCGACTTTGGCGACCTTGTAGAGGCGCCGCTCGACGTCGCGCATGCCGGTCGGCTCGTCGGCGCGGTCCATCTCCATCAGGCCGCCGGCGACCCGCTCGGCCCAGCCGTCGTCGGACGACTCCGACCCGTAGGCCACGTCGGTGACCCGGAACAGGTAGCGCCGGCCGCGCTCGGCGTCGGCTCCGACCAGCAGCTCGCCGAGGAACAGGTCCTCCCCATAGAACGCGCGGAAGCGCACGTCGGTGACCGAGCGGCCGAAGATGCGTCCTTTGTAGTCGTAGTCGGGCATCGCTGCTGTTCCCTCGGGTTGTGCTCAGGCGTTCAGGGTCAGGTGGAAGTCGCGCATCACCAGGTCGACGTCGTCCTCCGGCAGGCCCTCGCGCAGGAACGCCGCGCGCAGGTCGCGGCGCAGGTCGGCGAGCAGGTGGCCGGGCAGGCTCACGACCTGGTGGACGCGGGCCAGCGGGTAAGGGTAGCCGAGAAAGGCCGGGTCGTCGGACAGGCCGGCCAGCACGGCGAACAGCTCGTCGGGCTCGCGGTGGCCGCGCACGGCGTCGACCCGGAACGCGTACGCGCCGCGCGAGGCCAGCCGCGCGACGTACACCTCGGAGCGCCACGGCGGCGCCGCCTCGCCGGTCTCCCGATCCACCGGGGAACCCCCCCGGGGTTCCCCGGACCCCTCCGGATCGGCCAGCGCCGGCTCCTCGTCGGGGTCGCGGGTGACGCGCAGGTACCAGCGGGCGTCCGGGCCGACCTCGGCCTCGGCCCGGCGGCGCACCCGCAGCACCAGCGGCGCGTAGCGGCCCCAGCGCAGCTTGGAGGCCTTGGTGACGCCGACCAGGTCGATGCCGCGCTCCAGGGCCAGCTCGTGGATCGGCACCACCAGCGCGGCCGGGAGGAACGCGCCGGGGTGCAGGCTGCCGTCGACCAGCACCACGTCGCCTGGGGCGGCGCGCTCGATCGCATCGCGGGCGCGCCGCCACTCGGCCAGCTCCCGCAGCACGTCGACCACCCCGCCCAGATCGGCCAGCTCACGCTCGCGCACCACCCCGGCGGCCGCCAGCGCCTGCGCGTAGCGGCCCTTGGCGTCGGTCTGGGTGAGCGCCTCGACGGTCAGCGGAGCCGGGTCCTCGTGGATGGTCACGCGGTCGCGGTGCCAGACGGTGCCGGCGCGATAGGCGATCACCCAGAAGGAGCGGCCGTTGATCAGGCAGGCGGAGCCGCCGTCGATGGCGGCGGCGGTGACGCCCGGGGCGGCGTCGACGCCGAACCGCACGATCCCGCGGTCGTCCGCAAGCTCCAGCGGGGCGCTCTCCTCGGGGCCGATCGGCTCGTCGACGGGGTTGTCGACCCGCGTCCCCTGGTCGGCCAGCAGCCGGGTGAGGTACTGGGCGCAGCCCTTGACCCGCTCGGCGTAGTCCTCGACGAGCAGCCTGCTTCCCCCCTCGATCTTCCCGTGGTGGCGGCCGGGACTGCCGGCGGCGCCGGAGCAGCCCGGCGGGAGTCTAGCAGGGCCACCCGACACCCCCGGTGTGGTTTCATTTGGCGTATGCCGAAGATCAGCGCGCCCACCGTCGCGGAGCACCGCGCGCGGCAGCGGGCCGCGCTCCTGGACGCCGCCAGGCTGCTGCTGGAGGAGCAGGGCTACCCGGGGCTCACCTTCGGTGCGCTCGCCGACCGGACCGGGCTGGCGCGCCCCACCGTGTACGAGTACTTCGGCTCCAAGGACGACCTGATGGTGGCGCTGTGCGAGCGGGAGATCGGCCGCCAGGCCGAGCTGGTCCGCGGCCGGTTGGAGGGCGCCAGCGGTCCCCGCGAGCGGGTCGCCGCGTTCGTGCGCGCCCAGCTCGACCTGGCTCTGGAGGAGCCACGGCTGGTCGCCCCGCCGGGCGCGGAGGTCCCGGTCGGCGCTGCGGCGCGGGCGCGCATCCGCGAACTGCACCAGCGCCTGGCCTCCACGCTCACTGAGGCGCTGGGCGACCTGGCCGAGACGGACCGCGCCCTGCTCGCCGGCCTGGTGCAGGGCGTGGTCAACGCCGCCATCCTCCGCATCCGCGACGGCGACGCGCCCGAGCGGGTGGTCGGCGCGGCCGTTGGCCTGGTGCTGGAGGGGCTCGACGGCGCCATCCGCGGAACACCTGCACCATAGGGGGTGCGACGCCGGCCAGAGGGGCCGGTGGGGTGCTGGGGGTGGCGGTTGTTCGCTGAGAATCGCAGGGTCAAGCTGCTCACCCTGGGGGCCTGCTGCTTCGGGCTGTTCATGGTGATGCTGGACAACACCATCGTGAACGTGGCGCTGCCGAGCATCCAGCGGGAGCTCGGCGCCAGCGTGATGAGCCTGCAGCTCGTGGTCGACGCCTACATCCTGGTGTTCGCCAGCCTGCTGCTGACCGCCGGCGCGCTTGGCGACCGCTTCGGTCGCAAGAAGGTCTTCCAGGTCGGGCTGGTGGTCTTCACGGTGGCCTCTGCCCTGTGCGGCCTGGCCAACAGCGAGGAGATGCTGATCGCCTCGCGCGCGCTCCAGGCGATCGGCGGCTCCGCCCTGCTGCCCAGCACGCTCGCCCTGATCACCGCGACCTTCCCCGACCGCCGCGAGCAGGCGCAGGCGATCGGCCTGTGGGCGGGCGTGTCGGCCATGGCGCTGGTCGCCGGGCCGCTGCTCGGCGGCCTGCTGACCAGCAGCCTCGGCTGGCGGAGCGTCTTCTACGTCAACCTGCCGGTCGGCGCGATCGCCCTGCTGGTGGCCGGCCGGGTCATCGCGGAGTCCCGCAACCCCGCCGGGCGCCGGCTGGACCTGGTGGGGCAGGTCCTGGCGATCCTGACACTGGGCTCGCTGACCTTCGCGCTGATCGAGGGCAACACGCACGGGTGGACCTCGCCGCCGATCCTGGCGTTGCTGGCGATCGCGATCGTCGGCCTGCCCGCCTTCCTGCTGGTGGAGCGGCGCAGCTCCAGTCCCATGCTGGCGCTGGGGTTCTTCCGCGACCCGTGCTTCTCGAGCGCCAACGCGATCGCCCTGCTGGTCGGGTTCGCGCTGCTGGGCTTCGTGTTCTTCAACACCCTCTACTTCCAAACGGTGCAGGGCTACAGCCCGCTGCAGGCGGGTCTGCGGTACGCGCCGAGCACGCTGATGATCGTGCTGGTGGCGCCGATCGCCGGGCGGCTGGCCTCGCGCTACGGGTACTGGGTGCCGGTCACCACCGGGACCACCCTGGCCGCGGCAGCGCTGCTGCTGTTCACCCAGAGCGAGGCCGGCACGCCCTACCCGGAGCTGCTCGGGCCGCTGCTGCTGCTCGGGATCGGCCTGGGCCTGACCATCTCGCCGATCACCGCCGCGGCGGTCGCCGGGATGCCGCCAGGGCAGGCCGGGGTGGCGTCGGCGACCGTCAACACCAACCGCCAGGTGGGCGGGGCGCTGGGGGTCGCGGTACTCGGCGCGATCGTGACCGCGCGCTTCAGCGCCGAGCTGCCCTCCGCGCTGGCGCCGCTGCACCTGCCGGCGGCGGTCAGCGAGCGCATCGAGGCGGCGGCCAGCCAGGGCGTCACCGGCGCCTCCGGGGCCGGCAGCGGCGGCGCCAGCGGTGCCGTCCACCAGGCGGTCAGCGGCGCCTTCATGACCGGGATCCACAGCGCCTACCTCGTCTCGGGCACCGGGCTGCTGGTCGCCTCGCTGCTGGCCGTGTTCCTGCTGCGCCCCCGCGTGCACCGGCGCGAGGAGGCGCTGGCGCGCGAGGCGGCCCAGGAGGCCGGCCAGGCGGGCGAGCCGGCGCGCGAGGCGGGCCAGGTGGGACGCCCGCTCGCCTGATAGGCTCGCGCCCGCCCGCGCGGCGACCGGTCCGGCGGGCTGGGCGACGACGATCCGAAGAGGTGGCGGGCCGATGGCGGCGTTCAGCCTCAGCGAGCCGCAGCACCAGCGGCAGGCCGAGGTCCGCGCGCTGGCACGGGAGGTGCTGGCGCCGATCGCCGCCGCCGGCCGGCCCGGCCGCGTCAACCGCGAGCTGGTCCGCGCGCTCGGCGAGCACGGGCTGATCGCCGTGCTGGTCCCGCCCCGCCAGGGCGGCGAGGCGGGCTCGGCGCTGGACCTGTGCCTGCTGCGCGAGGCGCTGGCGCGGGAGTGCACCGACGCCGAGACCGCGCTGGCCCTCCAGGGGCTCGGCGGCCACCCGATCGCGGTCGCGGCCAGCGAGCCGGTGGCGCGGCGCTGGCTCCCCGCGATCGTCGCCGGCGAGGCGGTGGCGGCCTTCGCGCTCTCCGAGGCGGCCGCCGGCTCCGACGCCGCCGGGCTGGAGCTGGCCGCCTCGCCGGATGGCGACGGCTGGCGCCTGCACGGCGAGAAGGCCTGGATCTCCAACGCGCCCGACGCCGACGTCTACACCGTGTTCGCGCGCACCACCCCGGGAGCGCGCTCGCGGGGGATCACCGCCTTCGCCGTGCCCGGCGACGCCGAGGGCCTGCGCGGCGAGCCCCTGGAGCTGCTGGCCTCCCACGCGGTCGGGCGGCTGGACTTCGACGGCGTGCGGGTCACGCGCTCCCAGGTGCTCGGCGAGGTCGACCAGGGCTTCGGCCTGGCCATGCGCACGCTGGACCGCTACCGGCCGAGCGTGGGCGCGTTCGCGGTCGGCATGGCCCAGGCCGCGCTGGACGCCGCGGTCGCCCACGCGGCAGCGCGGCGGACCTTCGGCCGGCCCCTGGCCGACTTCCAAGCGGTGTCGCACACGCTGGCGGAGATGGCCACCCGCACCGAAGCGGCCAGGCTGCTGGTCTACGCGGCCGCCAGCCGCCACGACCAGGGCGCCGAGGGCTCCGGCGCGCTGGCGGCCATGGCCAAGCTGCACGCCACCGAGACCGCCCAGTGGGTGGTGGACGCGGCCGTGCAGATCCACGGCGCCAGGGCGCTTCAGCGCGGCCACCTGCTGGAGCATCTGTACCGTGAGGTCCGGGCCCCGCGCATCTACGAGGGGACCTCCGAGATCCAGCGCACCGTGATCGCCCGCGCGCTGCTGCGCGAAGGAGGCAGCCAGTGAGCCCGTTCCGAGGTTCGGCGCCGCTCACCGCCTCCTGGGAGCACTTCCGCTACCGGGAGGAGGGCGGCGTGGCCACGGTCACCTTCGACCGGCCGGAGCGGCTCAACGCGCTCACCTTCGAGGTCTACGCCGACCTCCGCGAGCTGCTCGCCGAGCTGCCCCGGCGCGAAGGCGTGCGGGTGCTGGTGATCACCGGCGAGGGCCGCGGCTTCTGCTCCGGCGGCGACGTGCACGACATCATCGGCGCGCTCCAGGGGATGGGGCTGCGCGACCTGCTGGACTTCACCCGCATGACCGGCGCGGTCGTGCAGCGCCTGCGCGAGCTGCCGCTGCCGGTGATCGCGGCGGTGAACGGGGTCGCCGCCGGCGCCGGCGCGGTGATCGCCCTGGCGGCCGACTTCCGGATCCTGGCCCGCTCGGCCTCGCTGGCCTTCCTGTTCACCAGGGTCGGGCTGGCCGGCGCCGACATGGGCGCCGCCTACCTGCTGCCACGGCTGGTGGGGCTGGCCCGCGCCACCGAGCTGCTGCTGCTCGGCGACCGGCTCGACGCCGAGCAGGCCGCCTCGCTCGGCCTGGCAACCCAGGTGGTCGACGACCAGCGCCTGGCGGAGGCCGCAGCCGAGCTGGCCGGCCGGCTCGCCAGCGGCCCCACGCTCGCCTACGCGGCCACCAAGGCGCTGCTCAGCCGCGAGCTGGACATGGGCCTTTCGGGCGCGATCGAGCTGGAGGCGATGACCCAGGCGCTGCTGCTGGGATCCGAGGACCACGCCGAGTTCTACCAGGCGTTCACGCAGGGCCGCTCCCCCACCTGGAGGGGCCGGTGACGGGCCCGCACGAGATCGTCGACGCGGAGGGCCTGGCGCCGCCCATCGGGTTCGCGCACGCGGTGGTCGCGGCGCCCGGCCGGACGGTGTTCCTCGGCGGCCAGATCGGCGCCGACCAGCACGGCGAGGTCGCCTCGCCGGACGTGCCCGAGCAGCTCGACCGCGCGCTGGCCAACCTGGTCACCGCGCTGGCCGCGGCCGGCGGGCGGCCCGAGCACCTGGTGTGGATGCAGATCTTCGTCACCGACGCGGCCACCTACCGCGCCAGGCTCGAAGACCTCGGGCGGGTCTGGCGCCGCCACCTCGGCCGCCACTACGTCGCCACCGCCCTGCTGGAGGTCAGCGCGCTCTTCGACCCCGCGGCGAGGGTCGAAATCATGGGAATCGCGGTCATCCCCGCTACTGTTGGGTCGTCAAGGCCCACGGACCCGGAGGCAGGACCATGACCGAGACACCCAGCCCGCTGGACTTCCTCGAGATCGACCGCCTGCTCAGCGAGGAGGAGCGGCTGATCCGGGACACGGTCCGCAGCTTCGTCAGCGACAAGGTGCTGCCCGAGATCGCCGGCTGGTTCGAGCGTGGCGAGCTCCCCCGCGAGCTGGCCAAGGAGCTCGGCGCGCTGGGCCTGCTCGGCATGCACCTGCAGGGCTACGGCTGCGCCGGCACCAACGCGGTCAGCTACGGCCTGGCCACCCTGGAGCTGGAGGCGGGCGACAGCGGGGTCCGCAGCATGGTCTCGGTGCAGGGGTCGCTGGCGATGTTCCCGATCCACCGCTACGGCTCCGACGAGCAGAAACAGGAATGGCTGCCGCGCATGGCCGCCGGCGAGGCGATCGGCTGCTTCGGCCTCACCGAGCCCGACTTCGGGTCCAATCCCGCGGGCATGCGCACCAGCGCCCGGCGCGACGGCTCGGACTGGGTCCTGGACGGCACCAAGATGTGGATCACCAACGGCGGCATCGCCGACATCGCGGTGGTGTGGGCACGCACCGACGAGGGCGTGCGCGGCTTCCTGGTGCCGCGCGGCACCCGCGGCTTCGCCACCCGCGACATCGAGCGCAAGCTGAGCCTGCGCGCCTCGGTCACCTCCGAGCTGATCCTCGACGGCTGCCGCCTGCCCGCCGCCGCGGTGCTTCCGGGCGTCAAGGGCATGAAGGGCCCGCTGTCGTGCCTGAACGAGGCGCGCTACGGCATCGTCTGGGGCTCCATGGGCGCCGCCCGCGCCTGCTTCCAGAGCGCCCTGGAGTACGCCAAGACGCGCGTGCAGTTCGACCTCAGCCTCGGCAAGATGAGCAACGTGCGCGAGGCCATCGAGATCGCGCGGACCGCGCGGACCATCCTCGGCGCCAACGGGGTGACGCTCGAGTACCCGGTGATCCGGCACATGAACAACCTCGAATCGGTGCTCACCTACGAGGGCACCAACGAGGTGCACACGCTGATCCTCGGCCAGGCGCTGACTGGGATCAGCGCCTTCGCCCCACCCTCGTGAGCCCGATCGAGCTGCTGATCGCCGGGACCACCGTCGCGGTCGGCGCCTGCCTCCAGGGGCGGTCGGGTTCGGGTTCGGGCTGCTGGCCG